>Ga0316205_10002409_pt1 | contig 19597 bp, 19 predicted proteins | sample 3monthpyrite_MG_FD_204941 | JGI IMG/M metagenome (GOLD analysis project Ga0316205, IMG submission 204941) | Microbial mat bacterial communities from mineral coupon in-situ incubated in ocean water Damariscotta River, Maine, United States -... | ecosystem: Environmental > Aquatic > Marine >... | reverse complement strand
CAATAAATTATCTTTGAGATTATTAACCAGGGTATTTTCTATTTCTTTTAACAATCCAATTGAAGCCAATGGAATGAGCAAGATCAACAACACTATCGAAATAAATTTTCGACTGAGCGACCATCTGGCAGGTTTAAATATTTTTGAAAGATTCATTCTGGATCAAGGTTTCCAACGATATCCCATACCGTACACAGTTTCAATCTGATCAAAATCCGCTTCTATCGCCACAATTTTTTTTCGTAATCTTTTTATATGAGAGGTGACGGTGCTGTCATCGACCACCGCTTTAGCCGCTTCCATCAATTGCTCTCTGGTTTTCACATGACCGGGATGCTTGGCAAGCGCATTTAGGATCCAAAACTCGGTCAATGTCACTTCGATAGGATGATTATCCCAAGTTGCCGTAAAACGATTGATGTCTAATTTTAATTTATCAACTTCAACAAATTCTTCTTCCAATTGCATATTTTGTTTAAGTGCTTCTATTCGTCTGAACAAAGCTGAAATCCTGACCATGATCTGAGTCAAACTGATGTCTTTAGTTAAATAATCATCTGCACCCAATCTTAAACCAGAAATAGTATCAAACTCATTGTCCAACGCGGTCAAAAAGATAATTGGCAAAGAAGAAGATTGCGCTCTTAAATAACGACATAGTTCAAATCCACCTTCCGGATCATCCCCCAAGCCCACATCTAAAATAGCCAAATCTGGAAGTCGAGTTTCAAAAGCATTCATTGCTTCTTGTTTTGTTTCGTAAGCGTAAACTTCATATCCTTGCTTGCGTAATGAAGAGCAATAGTTTTCCCGAATAGCTTTTTCATCTTCAACCAATGCGATTCTCTTCGCCATTATTTTCTCACTCGCTTTTTATTATGTTTAAGTTGATTCCTTTATACCATTAATTGAAACGTCTTATAGCGGTAATTGGATATTTAAGTGGATTGCCATAATTCTGCCACATTCTACCCTCAAAACAACTGTTTCCATCCATTTGACAGCCTTAAATCTACGTTTTAATGACACTGTGTTCAAACAAAAGATTAACCGCAAGTCTCTCTAAAACTTCATCACAGGGATTACCGGAACGCAAGGATGATAAACCGCCAAGGATGGCCAACTAGTACCCCTTCACAGGGATTTTGACTAATTCAGCCAGTCAAGAAACATGCTAGAGCTAGGCGCTCGTTTGCAGGACTAGCACGCTAATCCAAGGACGAGCAACAAAGGACTGGCCTGTTTATCGGCTGGCTGAATTAGTCAAAATCCCTGTGAAGGGGTACACCATTAATCGAATACAAAGGATTGAAGATACACAATCACTAAAAACATTTTTATTATAAACAACACAGAGGATATATCATGAAAAAAACAGCTTTAGTAACAGCATTAGTATTAGGATTTTCACTTAACATCACTTCAGTTAAAGCAGAAGCAACCACCGAAGAAAACCTTGGGTTCTTTTCCGGCGCAATTGCAGGCGCTGCCGTTGGCGGCCCAATTGGTTTTATTGTTGGCGGAGTAGCAGGCGCTCTGACAGGCAATCAAGTACATAAAGCCAACCAGCTCGACGAAACCAAAGTAAAGTTGAGCGAGCAACTAAACCAAAATCAGGAAATTCAACAACAACTAGCGGAACTACAACAAGGCGCTCAACAAATTAAGTCATCACTCAGCTCAAGCGCCGAGTGGCTAACACAAGGCTTGACCTTAAACCTGATGTTTACCACTAATTCTGCGGAATTGTCCCAAAACGATCACCTGATGATTTCTCGGGTGTCAAAAATAGTGACTCAACATCCGGAATTAAAAGTATTGCTAGATGGATATGCCGATCCACGCGGCTCAAATGAGAGCAACATGACCTTGTCGGAAGCTAGAACCAAAGCCGTTGAGCAAGCCTTCGACGCTCAAGGTATTTCTTCTTCGAGGCTAATTATAAATGCTCATGGAGAAACTAAAGCGACTAATCAGTCGGGAAATCTTGATGCCTACGCAATGGATAGACGAGTTAGTGTCAATTTTTTACGGGCAGAAGAGGTTAGCATCGCACAAAACTAAATAACCGAAACTCGGTATAAATATCATTCCCTCCCCTTCCCTCCAGCCTTGGGTGCACCCTGAAAAGTGCACCCTTTTTTAAGCGTAACAAAATCAAACTGAAGGTAACAAATGGACTTTCAAACTATCCATATGAATAACACCTGATGATAAAAACAGTACTATTATTGGCATTTAGTCGGTTTTGGGCCTAGTATTTATAATAGGTTTAAAATTTGTCACTCGCCAAACGAGACAAAATTGAAGTCTAAACCAAGGGAAAGCAGGATACTGGATTGAAGCATTTTACTCGATTAATTAGCACTATTTTCTTATTTTCCTTATTGGGTGGCAAAATATCACCCGTTGCAGCTCAAAAACTTACCGCTCCCCAAAATCAATTTATTCAGGCTGAACTAGCGCTCAAGCGGAATAACTCTCAAAAATTCAATACGTTGTATGACGAATTAAGTGATTATCCATTACTTGAATATTTACAAAGAGACCGGCTGCTAAGTGATTTATCCCACAAACCAGGATCAGCCGCTGTAAACAAAGAAATCAAACAGTTTTTGCATTCGCACCACGATCAGGTTGTCAGTCGAAAGTTAAGATATCAATGGTTAGTTTATTTGGCAGAGACTCGGCAGATCGATACCTTTTTACAAAATTATCAAGCTTCAACAAGCTTAAAACTTAAATGCCGCTACCTGCAATTTCGCCTGGAGAGACAACAATCCAGCGCTGATATATTTCCAGAAATCGAAACGATTTGGTTAACTGGCAAATCCTTACCAAAATCCTGCGACAAAATGATTGGGCTTTGGCGAAAAGCAGGTGGACTAAATCAGCGGCTTATCTGGCAAAGAATGTTACTCGCCGCTGATCAAAAACAATTTCAGCTTTTAAGCTACCTCAATAAAAAACGCCCCGCTAAAGATCAGGTCACCGGCGAACTTTTGATTAAGATCCTGCGAAAACCACAAACTCTAATGTCCACCAAGTTTAAAGCTCAAATCAATGCTCAAGGTCAGCAGATTATTTTCAAAGGCCTGAATCGACTCGCCTGGCAAGATCCCGGTAAGGCTATAAAAGCGTGGAAAAAATTTGCGCCACGCATATTTCTCAGTCAAACCGAACTGGCTGTACTTAAGCGCTCTATTGGCTTGAGCCTAGCAATAGAACAACAACCAGAAGCAAAAGACTGGCTAGTTTCACTCGATCGCAAACAAGATGCATCAGTTGACCAGTGGTTATTATCCTCGGCTTTAAATAGCCAGGATTGGTCGCTGATTGAATACATCACTCGGCAAAAAAATCACCTATCAGTCGACGTCGACAAATGGCGTTATTGGCGGGCTATTTCCACCGCTCACAACGGATTTAGTGACACATCAGACTGGTTGTTAAAATCCTTAGCCAATAATCGAAGTTATTATGGTTTTCTCGCGGCCTTCAATCAGAGGCAACAACCTCAATTGAATATCCAATCCGAGAAAATCCCTACAGAGGTATTTACTGAGCTAGCCAACAGAAAAAATGCCATCAACGCTTTTGAGTTTTATCAAATGGGACGATTAGTCGAAGCCCGTCGAGAATGGAATGCATTAGTCAATTCATCCGATAGAACTGAAATGGTTGCCCTCGCTCAATTAGCCCACCGCTGGGGTTGGCAGCACCAGAGCATTTTGGCTTTTGCAAAAAGTAAACAGATAGACGATGTTGAAAAGCGATTTCCGTTGTATCAAAACGACCTCTATCGCAGCGAATCGACAAAAAATAATATTTCGATCAGTTGGGCCTACGCAATCACCCGCCAGGAAAGTGCATTCAAAGAAGATGCATCCTCCGGCGCTGGCGCACAGGGTCTCATGCAACTAACGCCATCCACGGCACGCGGAGTTGCAAAACGCCAGTCAAAATCAAATGATATTGGCCTTAAACACCAAACCCAATTACATACACCTGAAATAAACATTAAACTGGGTATCGCTCACCTTAAGGAAATGCTCGACCATTACCAGGGAAATCCTATTCTGGCGACCGCCGCCTATAATGCGGGTAGTCATCGAGTAGATACATGGCTACGTGAAAATACCATTTCAGACAGTATTTTGTGGATTGAGCAAATCCCCTATCGGGAAACTCGGGAATATGTGAAAAACGTATTGACCTATCAACAAATCTACTCACAATTATCTGAATCAACAGATAGCTTTTTGTCTTCCGTTGATAACTATCCTATTCCAATCAAAAACAATGCCAACTCTCAATTAAGTGCCCGTTAAGAAAATAACATATCAGCCCTTTTTGCAAGGATACTTACCAATTTATTTACTAGCTTATTGAATTTGTTATTAATTCTTATTCGTTATATCCAGGTAGTTTAAAATAACGATTCAGTCCTTTTAATTTTGCGTTTTTTGTACAATCATTAAGCTGAATTAAACCAGCAACAACACTAGATTAAGGCTCATAATAAGGAGGAACACCCAATGATGTCGGGACAGGTCTCAGCAGAAATTGGTCATTGGTATCGCCCCATAGACAACGACAACTTATTTGAAGTTGTAGCAATTGATTACGACGAACAAATGATTGAAATCCAGAATTTTGATGGCAATATTGAGGAAATGGAGTTTACCGGCTGGAAGGCTCTTATTCCCCTTGAAATAGCACCGCCGGAAGATTGGACCGGTCCTTATGAAATCGACCGCGAAGACCCGGCATTTAATTCCTATGCTATTAATGAGGCCTTGGTAGAACTCGAAAAAGCCAGTTAAATCTTTTTCTCAAAAATTAATGTTTGATCGTAAATTCGAACTCCCGTCGTTATACCATTTCGATTGTCCCCTTTTCCTGACATCAATCTTCCGGGCATGATTCTTCCGGACATAAATCATCCCAACCTAAACCTGGAATAATCACTCGATCTCCCCGCCAAGCCTGTGTAAAATAGCGCCAAAATCATCTAACCTGAATGATCCTTCATAAATGTATAGGACAAACCAGGTTTAATCTCGGTTAAAGGCCATCAAGCATGTCAGAAAATACCAACAAATCACTTAGCTACAAAGACGCCGGTGTTGATATTGAAGCTGGAAATCAGCTGGTTGAAAGGATCAAGAGTGTTGCCAAAGCAACCAAACGGCCAGAAGTTACTTCAAATCTAGGCGGGTTTGGCGCTATGTTTGAACTGCCAACAGGATTCAAACAACCGGTTCTTGTTTCAGGTACTGACGGTGTGGGTACTAAGTTACGTTTAGCGATTGACGCAGGGATCCATGACAAAGTTGGTATCGATCTGGTTGCAATGTGCGTTAACGATTTGTTGGTACAGGGCGCAGAACCTCTGTTTTTTCTAGATTATTATGCGACTGGAAAACTTGACATAGATACCGCGGCAAGCGTAGTTACCGGTATTGGTGAAGGTTGTATACAATCGAATTGTTCACTGATTGGCGGGGAAACAGCTGAAATGCCGGGCATGTATGAAGGTAAAGATTATGATCTGGCCGGATTTTGTGTTGGCATCGTTGAAAAATCCGAGGTGATTGATGGCAGTCAGGTAAAAAAAGGCGATCAACTTATTGCTTTGGGTTCGAGCGGTCCTCACTCAAATGGCTACTCGCTCATTCGCAAAATAATTGAAGTTTCCGGTGCCGATCTCAACCAGGACTTTAATGGTAAGCCGCTTGCGGAGACATTACTTGAGCCTACTCGAATATATGTCAAGTCTGTCCTTAAACTAATAAAAGAAGTTAACCTAAAGGCTTTGTCCCATATTACCGGCGGTGGATTACTGGAAAATATACCAAGAGTATTACCAACGGATGCTTGCGCCCAAATTGATCAGTCCAGTTGGCAGAAACCGGCAATATTCGATTGGCTTCAGGAAAAAGGCAATGTCGCTCAAAATGAAATGTATAAAACATTCAACTGCGGTGTAGGTATGGTACTGGTAGTCAACGCAGACGAGCTAGATAAGACTTTGAGCTTATTAAATGAATATGGAGAGCAAGCTTGGCATCTGGGTGAAATCACCGAAATGATAGATGATGAGCAAGTTACTTTTATTAACTAGCCTCTAAAATAACATTATGCAAAAAAAATCCATCGTTATATTGATATCCGGTAGCGGTTCCAATTTACAAGCCTTTATAGAAGCGCAGAAAAATACAGATTTTGGCGGACAAATAGTGGCTGTGTTTAGCAATAAAGGCAATGCTTTCGGCCTTACTCGCGCAAAATCGGCAGGCATCCCGGCGATTACCGTTCAACATACTGACTATCCAACACGGGAAGATTTTGACCAAGCTTTGATGGATAATATTAATCAATTTGAACCCGACTTAATCATTCTAGCTGGATTTATGAGGATACTCACCGCAAAGTTTGTCGCCAAATTTCGTGGTAAGTTATTGAACATTCATCCCTCTTTGTTGCCCAAGTACCCAGGACTGCATACCCACAAAAGAGCGCTTGACAATCAAGACGAATTTCATGGAACCAGCGTGCATTTTGTAACCGAAGAATTAGATGGCGGTCCAATCATTGCGCAAGCTAAAACCAAAATCAATCAAGATGATTCCGAAGAGCAGTTAGTCAGCAGAATACAGGAACTGGAGCATCAATTATATCCAGCTACGGCTAGCTTAATGTTAAACGGACAAATTGAGTTAAAACAGGACGACGTCTATTTTGAAAATAAAAAATTGGAACAAGCGATTGTTTTCTAGGCTCATCGAAAAAATGCCCTTCCCTCATAAATCAACTCAGCCGACCAGTCATTTTTGGTCTTTTAACAAAACAAACCTGCGCACTATTTACCCTGGATTTCTATCTGGCATTTTGTTGTTGATTATCTCTAACAACCTTTATGCAGAGCAGTTCCCTCAATCAACAACCAATAAACAAGCCAGTCAGGCTGAATCGCCCGTTCAAGAGATTGTAAAAGGCACAGGTACTGTTACGCAAACTGAAGAAAAGAAACAACAACCGCAACAAAACACACCAAATACAGCCATAGAACCACAAAAGCAGCACAACCAGGATAAGCTTTGGTTATTTTTGCATAGCTATGAAGCAAAATACATCGTCCAGTCTGAAGGCAATATGCTGGGCCATGCTACTCGAAAACTGACAAAAAAGGACGATCGGTGGACCTTGGCGACTTATGCAAAAATAAACAAATATTTTCTCAGTGTAAAAAATACTGAAACTACCGAGTTTCATTTTAAAGAGAATAATCTGCTCACTGATCGATTCTATTCAAAAACAAAAATCACCTTCAAAAAAGCAAGAGTAATGGAGCAGAATTTTGATTGGAAAAACAAACTGGAAACAGGAAAAAGGCGCGACAAATCCTGGAGTCTACCTTTAGAAAAGCAGGTTTTTGATAGAGTATCCCATATTGTACAAATGCGAGCCGATCTACTGGCAGGCAAAAAATCGTTCGATTACGATGTCAGTTATAAAGGCAAATTCCATGTATATTCATACAATGAGGAGATAGAAGAGATCTTGCAAACCAAAATGGGCCCTTTGACTGGAATAAAATTCGTACGACAAAAATCTAACGGGGATGTATTTGCTTTATGGTTATGCCCTGAGCTAAATTATTTGCCCATCAAAATAGCACAATACGAGCAGGATAAAGCCGATGTGACCCTATTGCTAGAGTCGGTCAAATACCAAGCAGATTACAACGCCATCTAAACCCATTGCACTTAGTTCGTAGGCCGCAACGCTTAATCCTTACAGCTAGGTCCAGATTATTTCAGGTCCATTAATTTTTTGACACGCTTTTCGGTACTGCGCATGCCAGCACTTTTTCCAAAAGCTAAGGCATCTTCAGCAGATTGGTTCTGGATTTTAAAGGCACGATAAGCCAATAGCCCACCAACCCGATTGCTACTGGCGCAATGCACCAATGCTGGCTGTGCAAGGTTATTGAGAGCAACGTCAAGTAATTTGGCTGTTTCAAGTGTAATACCATCGCTTCCATTAATTTCAATTGAAACGTATTTCATGCCCAACTTTTCAACTTCAAATTTTTCATCATATTGATCGAATTCCCCTTTGGTTCGAAGGTTAACAACGATTTTGGTGCCACCTGCTGCTAGTCGTTTTAAATCTGCGATGCTTGGTTGACCGCCAGTTATCAAGTTTTTTGTAGGCGCAGCAGTATTAATCATATCGAACTTATCAAACTCCCCCTTATTTTCAGAAGCGTTACAGGCCATAACAAAAAGGGTAAAAAAAGCAAATAAAATCAATTGAGCGGGGCGCATTATTAGGTTCCTTTTAGATGAGACGGATTTCTAAAAAGCCCACCTTCTGGATTGTGGCAGGTAGATTTTGCCAAAATTACTTCGCTGAGCTCGACCTGATTTTAGCCTAATAGTAACAAGTTTGCCAGTGACGTAAGTCCTTGTCTCACGACTAAGATCTATCTCGAGCATTCCGCTTAAATTTCACTCATAACGACCACAATTAGATAAAATTTAACATTTTGAGAATTGACTTACACCCCCCTGTTCGCTTACTCTTTATCGGGTTAATAATAATCACAAAGAGAATAGTATATGTCTTTAACCAATGCGTTTGCTCTACTTTATGGACCAACGACAGAATGGAACAAAATTAGTCAGCAAAAACAAAGTATCAGCCACATATATCTGACATTTCTTATATTTTTTGCAGCCATTCCTCCTGTAGCGGCGTTTATTGGCAGCACTTATGTTGGTTGGCAGATAGGAAATGGTGCCACCCACACACTAACATCAGAAAGCGCCCTATATTTATCGGTTATCGCTTACATTGCCATCTTAGTCGCAGTTTTTGTACTTTCATTGTTTATCCAGTGGATGGCAAAAACCTATGGCGCAAAACCATCTCTTTCCAAATGTGTTAATTTGACTGCTTATAGTTTTACCCCTCTCTTTTTGGCTGGCGCGTTGGGTGCATTCCCTATTTTGTGGCTGGACATGTTAGTTACTCTGTTTGCAATTGGCATGTCAGTTAATTTATTATTTAAAGGAGTGCCTCAATTAATGGGGATTAACGAAGAAAAAGCCTTCCTATTTTCAAGCTCAATATTAACGGTAGCAATGGTAAGCCTGGTTGGTATGCTCGCTATAACAGTCATATTTTGGGGTTCGGGGTTTTCACCGGTTTTTCAAACGGGTTAATCGCCGCGTCCCTCCCCCAGCGATAGCTAAAACGCGCTAGCTGATAATTCTAGCGCTTTGTCTAGTGATCGATTATCCTATTCCCATCGGTTTACCCCTTACTAAATAAATTTGTCAGGCCCTCGTTTTGGATATCATCTATTGGCTTATTCCACTTACAATTATCATACTGGTAGTCGCAGTATTGATTTTTTTCTGGGCAGTTAAAAACGGCCAATTTAATGATCTAGACTCACCCGCAGTTAATATACTATTGGATGATGACACACCAAAACCCATTCGATCGAATCCAGAGAAATAAGATCTTGGTCAATAAAATCTGGTTTAGTCGAATCTTGGGCAATTAAATGGGAAAGAAAATGCGCAGAAAAAATAGTTTGCGGCTGCTTATCATTCTTCTATTGATGAATTGCCCACCTCTCGTCGCTAAAAGCCAGCTCACCATTTCAAAAGAATTTAAGGTCATTTCTGTAAATGGCAAAACGCCTAGCCAAAATTCACCATTAAAATCATTTTCGTTAAACCTGAATTCGGGCCTAAACATAATCGCGATTGCTTATGAATCATTTTTTAAAAATAACAATGATCAATTTGAAATTATCAAATCCAATGTTTTTGTTGTTAGTTTTTACCTGTCTACCGATGGAATTTATCGGTTATTGCATTTAAAACAGGCCAACCTAAAAGCGGCCAAAAACTTCATTCGAAACCCACTGATAAATATTGTCAATCAGGATGGAAGAAGCATTAAATTTAAACAGTTTTATCCTAGATCTCAGTCTCTTGAATCGATCCATAAAAGTACAAAAAGAAATATCGAAAAACAAAAACCGATACGACTAGTGTCAAAGAAAGTTGTCCCTATAAAACAAGAAAAAAATAAAACTATGGAGGATGCTGAAGCGATGTTATTGTTTTGGTGGCAACAAGCCAGTCCTCAACAACGACAATCCTTTCTAAACAAAATTGAATCCATAGATTAGGGCCAACTAGTGGAAGCAGCCAATCTTTTAAGTGCATTGTTGCTTGGGTTAATGGGAGCCGGACATTGCTTGGCAATGTGCGGCGGTATTATATCTTCGCTTTCAGTGACTTCAGCCGCGGATGTTGAGAAGAAAAATTGGTATTTCATCGTAATATATCAAATCGGGCGCATCAGCAGTTATACTTTGTTCGGTGCTACCGCCGGTTGGTTTGGACTGCAATTTAGTCACTTAACGCCATTGCCTTTATTGAAAATTTTATCCGGAACCCTGCTGATTGTCATGGCACTTTATGTCAGCCAATTATGGATGGGACTCCGTCATTTGGAAAGTGTCGGAAAATTACTCTGGATTAAAATTAGTCCTTTAACCAAGCGCCTTTTACCGGTCACCACCCCAACAAATGCTTTTTTGTTAGGCTGTTTGTGGGGCTGGTTGCCATGTGGTCTGGTTTATACCAGTTTAGGTTACGCGTTATCTTTAGGAGATACTTTATCGAGCGCCAGTTTTATGTTGGCATTTGGATTGGGGACTTTACCGGCAACTATTTTGGCCGGCGGTGCGAGTCTATCTCTAAAACACTTTCTTAATCACAAACTGGTGAGATTATTAAGTTCTTTGATATTTTTCTTAATGGGAATATTTACACTTTATATGGTATTTTCAGCAGTCAAAGATGGCTACCCCCATCACTAAATATTTAAGATCGATTTTCTTCATTAACATTCCTTTTTTACAATATTGCAATTCGACCAGAAGTGCAGATCCTTACGGAGTAATAGCTAAAATCTGCATTGTCCGGCCGCTAAAAAACTATTTTATATCGATCATATTATTGGTTCAAAACGCCCCATAAAAAAACGCAGGACTTCTGGTTCGTAAATGAATTTCAAACCTTTTACCTGATCGGCCTGTTTCATAACCTGTACAACGCTCTCAGCGGTAACATCCATATGAGCCTGGGTATAAACTCTCCGGGGAATGGTTAGTCGCACCAATTCGAGTTTGGGCATATGGTTTTCGCCGGTATCCTTGTTGCGTCCAGCAGAAACGATCCCCCGCTCCATCGAACGAACACCTGACTCCACATAAAGCGCAGCGGATAGAGCCTGGGCAGGATATTGCTGCTGAGGAATATGCGGTAAGATTTTTCGTGCATCAAGAAAAACTGCATGCCCACCAATTGGAGTAACAATGGGTACCCCTTCTGCCATTAATTTTTCCCCGAGGTATTCTATTTGACCAACGCGTGCTCGCATATGATCATCTTGAACACTCTCTCTAATTCCAACAGCGAGCGCTTCCATGTCTCGTCCTGCCATCCCTCCATAAGTATGCAAGCCTTCATAAATAACAACTAGTCCACAAGCTTTTTCATACAGTTTTTCATCATTCATCGCCAAAAATCCACCGATGTTAACCATTGCATCTTTTTTGGAAGACATAGTTGCTGCATCAGTCAATGAACAAATTTCATAAACGATTTCCTTTACGCTTTTGTTTTCATATCCTTGCTCTCGCTGTTGAATAAAAAATGCGTTTTCAGCTACTCGGGTCATATCGTGAACCACTTTAATCTTATGCTGGAGACTCCACTCTCTTAGCTCGCGCATATTTTGCATTGAAATAGGTTGACCGCCTGCCATGTTCACACAAGTTGCTACACACACGTAAGGAATTCGATCCGCTCCCACCTTCTCTACTAATTGATTAAGTTTATCGAAATCAATATTACCTTTAAAAGGATGAGTAGAATCTGGTTGATGAGCTTCATCAATAATCACATCAACAAATTGTCCACCTGCCAGTTCCTGATGCAAACGAGTGGTAGTGAAATACATATTGCCGGGAACAAAATCTCCCTCCTTTATCATGATTTGACTTAATATATTTTCAGCACCTCTACCCTGATGAGTCGGCACTGTATATTTATAACTGTAATATTCCTCGATGGTATCCCGCATATGATAAAAATTCTTACTGCCCGCATAAGATTCGTCACCCATCATAATGGCCGCCCATTGATGGTCACTCATAGCACCACAACCTGAATCAGTTAATAAATCGATATAAACATCATCAGATTTCAATAAAAAAGTATTATAACCAGCCTCATGAATCGCTTTTTCTCGCTCTTCACGAGTAGTCATTTTTAGCAATTCAACCATTTTGATTTTGTAGGGTTCTGCCCAAGATCGTTTTTCCACAACTACACCTCATGATGTTAGCCGCCACTATAAATTAAGCGACGGAAAATCGTTTAGATTAATGACAGCTGCGGAAAATATTAAGAAGTCAGAATGAATATGCACCACAGCATTAACTGTGGCATTTCATCCCTAATCATCCAATAGACTGGATGGAAAAGTGGCCTTAAAACGATAGTGAGCTAAAAAAAGCTACTTTCGTTAATAAAGAGTAATCTAATGGTTCATTCTTTCCCTGATCTGGATCACTCAAAAACCACATCACAAATATATTTTTATTCGGCCAATTTTTACTCGAATTAGCCAATTCCATCTACTTTATCCAGGAAAACAAACCACCACAAGAAAAATCAATTGAGAATCTAACAACGGAAACCAACTGTTTTGAAAACAGAAGTGCACCGCCTATTAACGTAAGATTATAGAGCGTGAAAGATTGTCAATACGGTTGCTGACACCTATGTTCGTTTGTATTTCATGGAATGAAATATTTGAACGAGACCGAAATCCTGCTATGCTGATGACCATTTTTATAATATTGTAAAGAGTATTTTGATGAAAGTATCTAGACAAACAACAGTAACAATAAAATCCAGATGGCTGATATCATGCCTGTGTTTTGCAACACTTTTTTGCCCAATACTCTTAGCTGCAAACGATCATGCTCATCTGGTATCGTTGTTTGATGACTGGCGGGAATTTGAATGCCCTCCGCTCAATAATGGTGCCCCAGATTACACCGCCAATACCTTCGAAATACGTTACAAAAAATTTCACACCTTCAAAACACGACTAAACGAAATAGATACTTCAAATTGGTCGATAAAAAACAAAGCCGACTGGTACATATTACTTGCAGAAATGAATGGATTCGAATTCAACCACCGAGTGTTAAAACCATGGCAGCGCGACCCGGCATTCTACAAATCAGTATGGAGCTATAAGAGCGACGTCCCGGCTCACGAAGGACCCAGCCATCATGCACTCACTGAGTTATGGAGCTATCAGTTCCCGCTCTCAAAAGTAGAGCAAAATCGGCTAATATCCGAACTCAAAATTATTGCGCCATTGAATAAACAAGCCAAAAAGAATCTCACAGGAAACGCTCGCGACCTGTGGATCGCTGGTATTCGCGACATTCGCCAACAAAGTATCGTTTTGTCCGAATTAAAATTATCCGTCAAAGACTCAGCAAGTCCCGAACTACTCGCAATAATAGACACCGCTAGAGAAGCCACCGACGACTTAGTGATCTGGCTGGAACAACAAGCCAAACATAAAACAGGCCCTTCTGGGATCGGTAAAGACAACTACACCTGGTATCAGCAAAATGTTCATCTTGTTCCATTAACATGGGAACAGGAGGTCACCATTCTAAAAAGAGAACTGGACCGAGCTTGGGCTTCTTTAAAATTAGAAGAACATAGAAACCGACATTTACCACCGCTTAAATCCGTAACAACAGCCGCAGATTATGATGCGCTCGCAATCCGTTCGGCTGAAAATTTCCTCAAGTTCCTGGACGAAAAAGATATCGTTACCGTCGCCGATTATTTTGAGCCCGCATTGAGATCACACCTTGGTAGTTTTGTACCGGTAGAAAAACGTCATTTTTTCTCTATTACTTCTCACTTTGATCCAACACCACTATATTCTCATTTCTATCACTGGTTTGAGTTGGCTCGAATGGAACACCAGCCGCATGATAGCCCTATCCGAAAAAGGGCGTTGTTGTACAATATTTTCGATAGTCGAAACGAAGGCACAGCCACCGCTGTTGAAGAAATGTTTATGCAAGCCGGATTATATGACGACAACCCCCGCGTTAGGGAAATCGTCTGGATAATGATCGCTCAAAGAGCAGCAAGAGGTCTCGGTTCGCTCTATGCACACGCTAATGATATGACCATGCAGGAAGCGGGCGGCGTTCACATGGACTGGACCCCACGAGGTTGGATGAAAACTGAACCGGAACTGCTGATTTTTGAACAGCATCTTTATCTTCGTCAGCCCGGATATGGAACCAGCTATATCACAGGAAAATATTTGCTTGAGCGAACCATGGCAGACTATGCAAAAATATTAGAAGAGCAAGGTAAAGATTTTCAGCTAAAAACTTTTTTCGATCAACTTAACGCCATCGGCAGCATTCCAATTTCTTTGAGCCGGTGGGAGCTAACCGGGTTGGATGATGAGATCAAATCGTTAGACTTAAAATAGTATTTCTTAAAGTTAGTTGTGCGACAGTGGTTGGAATTTCAATTAAATGTCCAAACGATGATCGATATTTATATTTATTTCTGTTCTGTCATAACGCCTGTGATTGCAGAGAAGGAGTCTTTTTCCTGAATCTGCAACTCACACTGGTTAAAGACGCGGTCAATGAGGGACTATAAAGCTCCTTGCATCCACCACCTGACTTGTTGATAAGTGTATCCATTTAACTCTTCGACAACAGACAAAAACTCATTTTTCATCTTAACAAATTTCGGATCTTTTATTCCTTTATGCTCGCCAACGATTTGGTGGATTTTGGTGTATAATTCGTACGTTAAAAATACATCACTATTATGACCACCATCAATAAGGATCGACATTGATGGCAAGAAATCATCAAAGAATTCTTTATACAGTGGCGCGTTCTCTATTGTAATATTCACATACCCCCAGTTTTCGTAAGCTTGCTGCACTAACGAGTTAGTTGTTTGGTTCGATTGTAAATATCCTCTCACCGTATAAAGAGCATCATCATTGTTAGTTATTTCATTTTCCAGTCCCGCCGTTTGTGCTCTCAAGGATATTTCAGACCATTAGCCTCCTGGTCCTTTGCAAGGCCAGTTACATGGTCCTGCAAACGTTAACGTGCTTGCACATGACATCAGTATGATCAAAAATAATTTTTTCATAGTTTTGCTTCCTTTCTATTTGTTGTTGATAAATTTGTAATGGGTCTATAAATGAATATATAAATAATTGCAGCATAAAATAAAGGCAATGGGAGTATTGCTAGACCTTGCGAAACATCTGTATTATTTTGTTGGTTGAGTATAATTATTAAAGGGATTAATGTTGCGATAATTGTGCCTCCTGTTAGCGCCTCTAAAAAGTCATAATTTTGATTTTTTTGGGGCATTAGGATTAATATTTTTAAAGCACTAACAAAACCCTGCTTTATCATTAAAGAACTAAAAGTAAACACAAGTAACGCCGATAATGAGATCAGATCGAATAGCCTACTGAAGTTAACACCTCCTAAAAAAATAAGACATAAAACACTAAAAACAGTTATCGCCCAAGAAAATAAAATATTTTTCAAAACCTACTCCATTTAGAAATTTAAGTGATTTTTTATTTATAGTTAAGTTTTGAAGTAAATGCAAATATTTCACTACAAATGACAATTTTATTTTAACGTTTTAAGTTGGTGAAAATTACAGTTGCGACGCAGGAGTCGACTGTGGGTTTTCGCCAACCTTTATTGGTTACATGCTTACCATTCAATTTGAATTTTAGTTCCGACATTTACTAAGTCCATGAATTCATCCATTTCCGAATTGCTTAAGGCAATACAGCCATCAGTCCAGTTCATTTGTTGTGTAGCTAAAGATAACATACCAAATCCATTTTTTTGACCATGAACCATAATAAACCCGCCGGGAGAAACACCTTTTTTCTTTGCATTTAGTTTATCTTGTTTGTTTGGATAGTTAATATGCATCGAACGATAGAACGATGAGTCTTCTTTTTTGTAATCTAAGGTATACATTCCTTCTGGTGTTTTTTCATCACCTTCTTGTTGCTTATGTCCTTTTGGATTGGCTCCAAAAGCAACTCTATATGCCTTGATTATTTTCTTTCCATCAAGCAAGTACATCTTCTGCTCGGACTTGTCGACTTTTACTAAGTCAACTTCAGCGTAAGCAAAATTCGAAAGAAGTAATGTAAGAATAATTATATGTTTCATGTCATGTAACGTTTCGCCGCAGACGAAAAAAACTTTTGAGGACGAAGTCAACAGTTAATTTTCGGCTGCCGGTGCTGGTTAAAATAGCGGCCAAATATTGGCAACTACTTATTGTTTTGATCTTGTTCACTTTTGATGAACTTTTAGTTTTGTACAAACCAAACACACTCAAAATTAAATGAATGAATCTTTGTTTGCCTCAATGTCATCCCGACAACGGAGGGATCTTACGATGTTGACGGCTTGTAAGATCCTTCGTACCTCAGGATGACAAATTGTAACACAGCGATACATCACGCTAGCGCTTTAACGTTAACCGCAGACGAAAATAACTTTTGACGACAAAGGAGTCAACAGTTAATTTTCGGCTGCCGGTTTTGGTTAAAATAGCGGCCAAATTTTAGCAACTACCTATTGTTTGTTCCTTTTAAATTCAAAAGCATTTCGTAACGCTCCGCTTTCCTACGAGTTACTTTTTCCAAGAGCTGAAAAACTAACGAAAAAAGCCCTGACGTTCCCACTGGGGAGAAAAGACTACACGTTCTGACTTTTGCATTTCAATCTATGAGACTCTAATTTTATTTAATCTCTGTAGCGATTTAACGAAACGTTTCAAAGGCAACGCGTCTTTTTGCGATGCCTTTGAACGCCTGCCACAACGGATTGGGTGAGCTGGCGATTTTTTGCGTGTTTTTGCAAAAAAAAGTGACTGCTTGCCCAATTCCGCTTGGTGGCACTTGTTAGCATTTTTATGATGCAAGGGCTCTAAGTACAATTTCCGGCTCTTTAGAAACTACATTTAGAAGAACTAAGGCTGGCCCTTGAGGTCTACGATCCCCTCTTTCCCAATGACGAAGAGTACTGACACTAATACCGAAGGCTGAAGCAAACTCACTTTGTGACATACCTACTTGAGCTCGAACCTGCTTTACATCAAGTGGGCTAAACTCATGTACAATCGCTTTTTTTACTTTGCCTTCAGAATAGTCAATGGCCTCTTGGAGGCCCTGCTTAATACTTGAGAATGCGCTAGCCATTTGAACCACCATAATTTTGCAGAAGTAAACTTGTGAATTTGGCGAGGTCATTGCGTTCGGCTTTACTTAGGTTTGCCTTTTCACCTTTACCAAAAACGGTAAGAAGAAAAAGAGGTACGGCATCATTGCGATAATAATAAATCACCCGAACACCACCACTTTTACCTCTTCCTTGTGCAGACCACCGTAACTTCCTAATACCGCCAGTGCCTTGCATAAGATCACCTGATTGCGGATGCGCAGCCAAGGAATTTATTATACTTGTCCTTTCATCTTCCTTGAGCAAGCTCGAAGCTCGCTTTTGAAATTCTGGTAGTTCTACGATAGTTTGCATAACACAAACTATAATCCATTGGATTACACTTAGTCAACTATTTTTTGATGCTAACGAAACGTTCAAAGGCAACGCGTCTTTTTGCGATGCCTTTGAACGCCTTGCTAAGCGGCTGATAATAGTTGGCTATAATGCGTGAGGAACGAACCGCAGCCAACTGTTAGCAGTCCGTTTAAGCAACTTGTTATGTTTCACCTATAAGCCCCGTTCGGTTCACCCTTACAAGTAATCGGCTCCTTTGCGTCGAGCTGCGAATTTTTGGCGGGAGAAAGTATAATTACCCGAGTTTCTTCGAGGCCTTCGACTCGACCCCAACAGTTTCCTCGAGCATCGATGTGTGCGTTTGGCGCATAAATCATCACATCAGCTTCCCCGTTGTTAATAATAGTGTTATCTCGCAGTACAACGTCATATACACTCTTCTCTGCTTTTCCTCCTTTAAGTAGAGATAGAGCGCCGAACTCTAACCCAGATCGACCGGCACCTTCAATCCTACTGTCGGTTATCCGAAGCTTGTAAGTGCCCTCTGCGGGTAAACGGTCCTTCAGAAACTGAGATCCTCCGAGCCAGATATTCGCAGCCACATCCTCAAAACCACTGACCGCACCCGCATGACGAAGTGTACTCCCCTCGATTTCGATCGATATTCGTCCTTCGTTGGCCCGTAAGGGATCTGCCGACTGTAGATTAACAAGTGTGCCTTCAACATTCATCTGACCAGCGCCTTCAATCAATGAATCACCGATATAGAGGTTGATATCGGAAGGACTTTGCATGACGGCCATAACTATCCCATCTTGACCTGTTTGGCCACTAAAGAACCGTTCGACTCGGATATCTGCATGTGCCCCATCGCTAGCAACGACCATAATATTTCGTCCCGACCGGCTCAGTCGACCCCAAACTTGAGAGTCGGACACATCGAGTTGCACTCTAGCGGCTGGGCCTCGGACGAGGGCGGAGATCCCAACATCAAAAAATCCGATCTTGGTTCCGCCATCCACTTGCGTGTGGCTCACAGATAGCGAGCTATGCACAGAGTCGGTCGTTACGGATACAATTCCAAATCCTAAAGCCTGTGTGACAATCGAAGAAGTTACCACTACTTTAGCCGGCGACTCTGAATGGGTAAACACCATTCCACCATGTGGCAACGACCCAGGTAAGGTAGGATACGTGGCTTCTATATACGACTCAGATCGATTCGCACCATGTACATCGACACCATCAATATTGATGGCGGAGGCGTTGTATCCATAGATCCCGCTCGCGAATGTATTCTCAATGCGTATGTTCGAAACTTGGTTGTTATCGGCGAGCACGATCCCGTTCCCATTGTTTCGTAACGAATCTGAGTTCGTGATGACGGGTTTGTGCCCATCGTGGGTAAGACCAATCAAATTCTGTCCTGACTTGAGCTCAATCCCACCATCTAATACAGAGTCACTTTGTAGCAGAAAAATGGTGTCCCCAGAGCCACTTTTGCGTTCAAGTAAGATAGTTGAGCCTATTGGGCTCTCTACGCTTTTTCCGTCTCCGGAGGCCCCTGCTTGTACGAACCAAACGTTCGTAAGCGCACTCGCATGAGTGAGCGATGTTGTTAATGCAATCGAGAGTATGAGCACCAAAAGTGAGGTGACTTGTCTGAAGTACCTACTCAAAACGAATCTCCGAGATTCAAGCCGGGGTTTATCATTGGAATCCTTAAGTAGTCGGCCCTTAAAAAGGCCAAGTTAATCTAATTTTGGTTAATTCATGTGGCTTAAGCCTAGAAATATCGACCTTTAGCCCTGACAGTGTCTCGGTTTGCCGACATAACCTAGCGATAAGTCGATT
>Ga0316205_10002408_pt1 | contig 19602 bp, 20 predicted proteins | sample 3monthpyrite_MG_FD_204941 | JGI IMG/M metagenome (GOLD analysis project Ga0316205, IMG submission 204941) | Microbial mat bacterial communities from mineral coupon in-situ incubated in ocean water Damariscotta River, Maine, United States -... | ecosystem: Environmental > Aquatic > Marine >... | reverse complement strand
ATATCGGTGATGATCTGGCTGAAGGCAAGCCCACACTACCTTTGATCTACGCCATACAACATGGCAACGAAGGTCAGGCTGCTATCGTCCGGCATGCGATAGAAGAAGGTGGACTGGACAATATTGAAGCAGTAATGGATGCCATTCATAGCACCGGAGCCATCAGTTTTACCGCTCAGCTGGCTCGCGAAGAAGCTCAGAAAGCACGTGACGCATTGGATATTTTCGAACCATCACGTTATATCGATGCCTTGTTGTCGCTGGCTGATTTTTCTGTTGAAAGAAGTTATTGATTAAAAGATACTCATTAGTTCGAAGTAACGAGTAGTCAGGTAAAGTCATTTAGTCTGGCTATTCGTTAGTCAAAACTGAAATAAAACGGGGTGTGGCGCAGCCTGGTAGCGCGTACCGTTCGGGACGGTAAGGTCGGAGGTTCGAATCCTCTCACCCCGACCAATAAACAGACAGGGACTAGGGACTAGGGACTAGGGACTAGGGACTAGGGACTAGGGACTAGGGACTAGCAGGATGATGCTAGTTTATAAATACTTATCAAGCTAATCTTTTGACTTTTCTAGTTCCTAGTCCCTCGTCCCTGGTTCCTATCCCAAATCAATCATCAGCCGTTGCCGAAATTTTATGAATTGACAGATCGGCACCCTGATACTCTTCTTCCTGCGTCAGGCGCAAGCCCATCAAGAGTTTCAATATGCCATAAGTCACGAAACCACCCACTAATGCAATGGCTATACCTGCCGTGGTTCCAATCAACTGCGGCATGAAGGCCACTCCCCCCATACCACCCATTGACGTGACGCCGAATATACCGGCCGCAATGCCTCCCCAGGCACCACATAATCCATGCAAGGGCCAGACACCCAGCACATCATCAATTTTCCAGCGGTTTTGCACCAGCGTAAAAGTCCAGACGAACAAGGCGCCCGCCACCGCTCCAGTGGCCAGTGCACCCAGGGGATGCATAACATCAGAGCCTGCACATACGGCTACCAGCCCGGCTAAAGGACCGTTATGTATAAAGCCCGGGTCATTTTTACCAACGACCAGGGCCGTCAGAATGCCACCCACCATCGCCATTAAGGAATTCACCGCAACCAGGCCACTGATACCTTCGATAGCCTGCGCGGACATGACATTAAAACCAAACCAGCCAACCGTCAGGATCCACGCGCCCAGCGCCAGAAAAGGGATATTGGAAGGCGGGTGAGCGAAAATTTCACCATTTTTGCCGTAACGTCCATGACGCGAACCGAGTAATAATACGGCTGTTAAAGCAATCCAGCCACCCATGGCATGCACCACCACGGAGCCGGCAAAATCATGAAACCCCAGTTGATATTGCGCTGTTAACCAGCCCTGCAAACCTTCGATCTGACCCCAAACCATGCCTTCAAACAAAGGATAAACCAACGCGACCAGCAAGGCTGTTGCGATCAGTTGCGGATAAAAGCGCGCACGTTCAGCAATACCACCTGAGATAATGGCCGGAATGGCTGCTGCAAATGTTAGCAGGAAAAAAAACTTCACCAGTTCATAGCCATTTTTATCTGCCAGCACTTTGGCTTCGGAAAAGAAATCGACGCCGTAGGCAATACCATAGCCGACGAAAAAATAGGCAATAGTCGACATGGCAAAATCGGCAATGATCTTGACCAGGGCGTTAACCTGATTTTTCTTGCGTACGGTACCGACTTCGAGAAAAGCAAAACCGGCATGCATGGCCAGCACCATAATGGCGCCGAGGAGGACAAATAATGTATCAGTACCAGATGTTAGCGACTCCATATGATTTTCCTTTGTTATTATTGATGCTTATGAAAAACGCACTGTTTTGGGGTATTTATATCACTATATAATTCAATGCATTATATTCATATGCATAACAATATTGCAATAATGGATCAGTATGAAGGTTGCTGCATCAGGATAGTGCAATAAGGCTGGTTTGTTAGCAGCAGTTTGTCGCTACCCACTGTATCCCCGGCAGCGACCTGACAGTGAGATTCTGGCTAACTAAACGTCATGAAAAATCGATACATTCGTTAGGTTTGGGCAGGCCTGCTATTTTACACCCCTGTCTGGCCGGCCCGAGGGGAAACAAATCATAAAGATACTTTCGCGTGCCTTTTTCCGGGCTGATTTTTTTGCCAATGATTTTCATCAAGGATCTCACATTGGGTGAGCTGCCGAATTCAACATAATGCTGACGAAGAAAATGAATAATTTCCCAATGTTGTTCAGTCAGTTCAATATCTTCCTCAGCTGCCAGTCCATGAGCTACAGCTTCACTCCAGTCGTCCAGGTTCAATAGATAACCATTGGGATCTGATTGAATCGATGCATCGTTGACAATAAATTTCATAATATCAGGCATGAATAACTCCACTTGCATCCAGTCAATAGAATAGTATTTATACAACGGGAGCCCGCCTGACAAGGGGGATAGATTAATCACAGGCGAATAGCTATGACCTGATCATGAGTCGATGATTCGCGGATATTACTCCCGGGCAGACCGGCTCCCTTACACAAGGATAGTCAAGTTTGGGTAAAAATCGAGTCGCTTTGGCGCGCAAAATAAATGTGATATCGCACAACGACTTGCCTGTCTTACTTTTCTAAGGGAATGACTTGCCTGAGTAAATCTAACTGTTGCTCGATATGCGTGGATTCCACTATTTCACCCTGGTTAATACCTTCGCAACGTTTGGCTTCGGCATGCCAGGCTGAAGAGGATTGCATTAACTCTGGCCAGAAAGGATAAGTCCTGCATTGTCGTGGCCTTACCTCATAAACAGAGCATTGATTGCGTTCGTTCAGTAACATACATCGGCCCTGCCGGTTAATCCGGATACCTTCGCCTATATCCGGCAAGTGAATCAGATAGTCGCGCCTGAAGGCTTCACTATCAAGACGAAGAAAGCGACTGATCTGCTCCGCCTCACCCTGTGCCAGCTCAATATAATGTTCATCTGCATGGCCCAGGCAACAGCGGCCGCAACCCGTACAATGAAATCGAAGTGCTTGTTGCTGATAAAGCATAAAATCACTCGCCTGCTATCTGTTCAAATTGACGCGCGCATTGAAATCCAGTGCATCAATCACTGGATCGACCTTTTTCCAGTTGCTTGACGACTTCCCAGATTGCATCCAGTTCATCAACAGACATTTGTTTCATGTCCTTTCCCTGGTCATTAACCCGGGTTTCCACCTGGCGAAACCGGCTTTCAAATTTAGCATTCGCCCGGCGTAGAGCCTGTTCGGCATCAACACCCAGAAAGCGCGCAAGGTTAACACCCGCGAACAACAGGTCGCCGACTTCATCCTCTATCCTGTCGGGCTCGGCACTGAGCGCCGCTTCACGCACCTCGGTCACTTCTTCTGCCAGCTTGTCATACACAGGTTCAATATTATCCCAGTCAAACCCGCTTCTGGCGGCACGGCGTTGCAGCTTTTGTGCACGCACCAGCGCCGGCAATGACTTGATAACACCATCCAGCTCACTGTGGACTTGAGATACAAGTACTGATTTTTTCAGGCGCTCAAGGCGTTTATGCTCTTCCCAGGCAGCATTCTGTTCCTCCACGCTATCGATCTGATCATCAGCAAACACATGTGGATGCCGCCTGATTAATTTTTCCGAAATGGCCGTTGCGATATCATTAAAATCGAATAACTGCATTTCCCTGGCAATCTCGGCATAAAAGACCACTTGAAAGAGCAAGTCACCCAGCTCATCACACAACTCGCTATAGTTTTGTTGCTCGATGGCGTCGGCCACTTCATAGGCTTCTTCCAGAGTATGTGAAACCAGCGATTGTAAGGTTTGCTGCTTATCCCACGGGCAACCTTTATCCGGGTCCCGCAATTGCGTCATGATGTCCAGCAGGCGATTAATGCTCATGCTTCTCACACACTACAGAAAAATTATTCAATTGATTCATCCACTTGCCTAACTACAGGGTATTTCAATCTGCATGCAGGCGCCTTGCAGACCGGCGCTACTGGTGATGGCAACGGTTCCACCATAAACGCTGACTATTTCCATGACCACGGATAGACCAATACCATGACCGGAAACACTTTCATCCGCACGCCTGCCGCGCTGCAATACTTCTTTGCGCATCGACTCGGGAATGCCGCTACCATCATCTTCCACCCACAGTTTCAAGCTTTGCTTTCCAGCGGCTGATTGTTGCAGCGATGCACTGATGCGAATCCGGCTTCTCGCCCATTTAAACGCATTTTCGAGCAAATTTCCTGCCAGCTCCAGTAAATCACCTTCCTCACCAGGAAACTGTAACGCGTCATCCATATCGATATCACATTGAATGCGTTTGTCTGCATACACTTTATTGAGTGATACCACAATACGTGCAACGTTTTCCTTCAAAGGCACACTGGCACCCAGTGTCGTCCTGCCTGCCGCCGAGGCACGCTGCAACTGGTAATCGACGATTTGTTTCATGCGATCAATTTGCTCATGCATCATGACCGAGCCACCTTCATCTGTTTGATCCTTCAATCCTGATTTAAGCACGGCCAGCGGGGTCTTCAAACTATGCGCCAGGTCTGCCAGTGTATTCCGGTAACGATCGCGCTGTGCACGCTCCGAGTCAATAAAAGTATTAATGCCAGCAGTCAGCCCCTGTATTTCACCAGGATAATTCTCACGCAAACGCTCAGCCTCGCCTGCCTTGACGCTGTCGAGATCCAGCGCCACATCCCGCAGTGGCTTGAGACTCCAGCGTAAAATGATGCCCTGGGCAATCAATAAAATGATACTGACAGCCAGCAACCATCCCCAGAGCTCACTGCGAAAGCGATTCACCTGCTGTTTAAACAATACATGATTTTCCAGCACCTGAAATACATAGCGGTTTAGTCGCCCCTGACTGCTTTCCCAGGCAACAGTAAAACTCTGGCTGAAATATTCAGTACCCGCTTCGTCACTTAAACGCTGGAAATACCATTTCGCAATTTCATCGTCCGTATAACGTGGCAATGCCAGTGCAACCGCGGATGGTGAGCGCCACACAAGATTCGCTGAAGAGTCATAGATGCCGGCATACAAGCCGGATTGTGGTGATGATAAACGAGGGTCCGGTAGCGGTTCGGATATATTTAAACGTTGTTGTTGTTCGTTAAAATCGGCTGCGGCAAGTAACGCAAATATCTGTCCTTGCAGGCGTTCACGTACTGCTTCTTCGGTACTACGGTAAAAAGCCCGATCCAGTACCAGGCCGGTCATTCCAAGAAATACAAACAAGACAATACTGGCCGATAGCAACAAGCGCCGACTCAGGGTCATATTGCCTGCTCAGCACTTCTGGCAATAGCAAAGCGGTAACCCCGACCACGCAGCGTTTCAATCGGCTTATACTGATTTTCCGGGTCAATTTTTTTACGCAGTCGCCCCACCAGTACTTCGACCACATTACTGTCACGATCAAAATCCTGATGATATATATGCTCGGTCAGCTTGACCTTGGAAATCACTTCTCCAGCATGCAGCATCAGGAATTCCAATATGCGGTATTCATAGGCTGTCATGTCAACCTTGTCACCATTCACCAGCACTGATTGTGCCGTCATATCAAGCGCGACAGGGCCACACTGTATCTGCGACTGCGCCCAGCCGGTTGAGCGTCTTAACAAGGCGCGCATTCTGGCGAGCAATTCTTCTTCGCTGAAAGGTTTGACCATATAATCATCAGCGCCGGCCTCCAGTCCCTCCACCTTTTCCTGCCAACGACCGCGTGCAGTCAGAATCAGTACAGGAAAATCCTTGCCTGCTTTGCGCCAGGCCTTGATGACATCGATACCGGACATTTTCGGCAATCCGATATCCACCACCGCCAGATCAAAAGGATATTCAGCCCCCTGATACAGGCCATCCTCACCATCCGCTGATGTTTCAACCACAAAACCGGCTGCAGCGATAGTTGCGGCCAATTGTTGTCGCAGTGTGTCTTCATCCTCAATCAGCAATATACGCATGGTGTGTTGTCCCGGTATTTTGATGGTAATTTACATTGGCCAGGCACTATTTGGCATTAACCCGAAAGGTCTTAACCACCCCGGATGGCATTAACACCTTGATGATATAAACCGAGTTCTCTTGACTGGCCCGAAGCACTTTTCCGCCTGTTTGCTGTTGTATTCTGGCCACGGCCTGATCAATACCACCCGTAGTGCCTTCTCGGCCATTACCACCTTTGGCAGCAAAGCTGGTGTCGACTTGCATCAGAGTGCCCGCCAGCACCAGATGGGCGAATAATAACGCCTTGAGTAATCCAGTTTTCGACCCTTTCATAGACTGCACCTGTGAGTTTACTATCCCGGCGTTAACTGCCTCTGCTTATCTTATTCAAGCACGACCAGTTTAACCTGAACCTTGATTTTCTTGCCGGGATGCCTGTTCATAAAGGTATCATATTCATGCCCGTTATATCGATAGCCTACTCTATATCCCTGTAGTCTGTCCTCTTCTTCATAACGATCAACGCTACGACAGACAGTTTCTGTTTGCACATGCCTGTCGACACCGTGTTGATTATTTGCGGCAATGTCACGACCAATGGTACTACCCAACAAGGTGCCTACAATGGTCGCTGCTGCCTTGCCATGGCCTTTTCCGACCTGATGTCCGGCAACACCTCCTATGATACCACCGACAAGGCCGCCTGCCTGCGTGTTACCGCCATAACCGCGCTCGACAGTGCGTTCTTCATCCCAGCATTCCTGCTCGGGTCGATGAATGCGAACCGTCTTATACACCGGCTCCACATAGGTTACCTTGGCATAATCCTGAAAGCGCGGATCACGTTTATACTCGTGGCCTGCCATGACAGCACTACTGGTCAACATCATGGTGGTGAACGTCATTATTAAAATTTTGTTGGTTTTTGACTGCATGTCAATCTCCTGCATCACGATTTATTTCAACTGTGAATAGAGATTACGCCTCGCAAACTGAACCTTTGCTGAACACTGAAGGTTATCCATCGCGGTCAAGCCAGCGCTGCCTGTTGAGCCGGCCCTTGACGACTCCAGGAGAGCTGTCTATCTGTTTGTTTTAACAAAATTTATCAATTATCACCGAATTCTGTAAATAAAGCGGTGAAATGGCATAATGAATTCCACTATATGGCCAATATAAGCGTATTAATTGCTGTTGCTTGTTGACAAAAGCAGTATTTTTTTAGAAGCTTGGGCGTATATTCTGACCAAGGGGACACTATGTTGAGCGAAGGGCTAAATACGACTGTTGAGAGACGATCGCAATCTCATTCTCTGATTGAGGAACTGGTGGTTACCCGCAACCAGATGCTGTCTCTGTTCACCCAACTCGCAGAACTCAAGCCCTTTCAGGCCGACGAGGAAACCTGCGAGATTTTACAGGAATTTTGTGAAACCCTGGTAGACTACACATTACAAGCTCACCTGAATTTATATCGACACATTGAAGAAAAGCAGGAAAAACGTAAAAAAGTTATTCAGCTGGCAGACAGCATTTACCCGCGCATTCTTGCAACGACAGAGATTATTTCAAATTTCAACGACACTTATGAAGAAATCAATGGTGATCTGGATGCTTCACATCTGGAGCAAAACCTCTCCAGCCTGGGAGAAGCATTGGCGGTTCGAATCGAACTCGAGGATCAACTGATCGAAGTGTTGACACATCGCATGCCATCTACCGAGAACGTAAAAAGCCTGAATTCCTGATTTTATCCCCGATCAAACTGCTGCTTATGTATCGGGTTTATCTTTTTTCTTTGACCTGACAATCCTGTCGATAGGTATCACGACTTCTTTTTGCGCTTGCGGCTCATCAATATAACGCGGTCGCATATTCATTTCACGACCTGATTCTGCTGCCAATTCCTGCTCTCGCTGGGATATCAGGCCGAGACAATCACGGATACCGATCAGGGTGTTATCTCCCAGAGGATGCTTCAGACCAGGGGTAGTCGCAGTATCTTTAACCACATTGGTTAGCACTACTTTTACGGCTTTAAGGATTAATTCCTCTCGGCTTGGCTTATGCTCGCTCATTTAAGCTCCTCTTTTTAGGCAGACAGGGATAAAAACAGCATTGCCATAATAACGACGAATGGCAGTGGAATCCAGGCTATTGCGTATCGTGCGATCATTATAGCAAAGTTCTTTCCAGATAAGGGACCAGCAGATCGGGCCGGTTATCAACTACGTTAGTGTTAAATGCATATTTTCTGAACTTCTGGTCACTGCATTCTGCGTCTTGATATCGGTCTATATACCTGTAAAATACAGGGATTAAGAAAGCATAAAGAACCCTTCAACCGAACACCCAGACTCAGTATAATACCATGCTCTGACTAGCCAATAACGACCGGAAGGTATCATGCCCTATTTTGTCTATACAATATTTCCCAATAAAAAGCTTGAGCTACTCGATCAATTTTCGACCTACCGGGAAGCTCGTGATGATGTTCGAACCCGACGAAAGCAACTCGCCGATGATGTCGACTATACTGTCCGCCTGGTACACGCCAAACATGAAACCGAGGCAGAACGTTTATTAACGACAGAGAGAGAGCCTCGCCCGATGGGCGAAGAGTAGCCTACCTCGCTCATGCGCCTGGTTGCATTATGATTTTCCAGCAACCAGGCGCCTGGACCTTATGTAAAATAATCTTTGAGACAGCGTCCGCATACCTGTTTAATCATGATGACTGAAACTAAAAGAGTAATACGGCAATACGTTATACCATAGCCCGTAACTGGAAGACGGATAACGGTTATAGCCATGATCATGATGCCCATAGCCTCGGTGACTACAACCACGATAATGCTTGTGATGACGATAGTCATGTTTGGCATAACGTCGATGTGATGTTCCGTAATGCCGCTTATCGTGCCTTGCATGACCTCGATTGTGATCTCTATCATGATGCCCCTCATGCCGTACCTTTTGCGTCATATGCTTCTGACTATATTGCTGGCGTGATGTGTCATGACTATTCGCAGCCAGTACTGGCACTGATGCAAGCATCATGACGACGGCAACGACGATATTTCTTGATTGATTTGAGTACTTCATTTTTTCACCTCCATCAGGTGTTAAATTTGCATCCCATTGAAGAACGCGTTATTGATCCACGCTGACAGATTACGCCGGCCAAACTGAACCGTGGCTGAATAGAGGGAATTTTGCAGATTTTTCTCCGGGCGCTGGTATTCATAGTTAGGTATAATGCTTTAACAGGCATCAGTCGCTACCACCATCCTGTCATTATATAAATAATTGATTATTGGATGATTTGATGGATAGCAAAACTAACAATCAGAGGGTTTCGAGCAAAAACAATGGATGAGAACGAATACAGAGACCTGTATCATTCTGTCAATCAATTACGCTGTTGCTTTGAAAAAGCCATGCTCACGCGTCGCTTCGGTTGCTCAAGACTGGTAAAAATCAATATTGCTGATCGTGAAGCAGCTGCCTGCTCCGATGCAGAGGCGCAATCCGAGTGTAAAACGCTATTGGGAATGCTGCGGAATAATGCCGCATTCGCACTGAAAACTGCCAGCACCCATCACGCCCTGCCCCATGCAAAAGAAATCAAGGCTCAATGCGGAGGCATTATTGGCCTGTCTTATGTAATGCATGCAGAAGACGAGCCGCCTACTGGTGTAAAGGATATTTATGCTTGCATTCAGGAAGCAAAAAAAACCTTTGGCGCACTGGAGCAATTACCTTACCCGGAGATCGTCAAAGTCATTACTCATTTTGAGGGTCGCAAAAAAAGAAACCGCCGCAGTTAATAATATTGCCGAATTAGTGAAAAGTTAAACCTGAGTAGACGAAGAAAAAAAGGAAAAACCTGCGCACGGATGCTCTTCTTCGTGACTCCCGTGTCTTCCGTCGTGTACCTGTAAATAGTATCCACGAAGTGACATATAGAAAATCCATGCTACATAAGGATTATAATTTTTATATCCAACTGGCAAGCCATAGCCTGAATCTCAGTCCTGCTTCTGTACTATAGCCCAGCTCAACGAAGCGGATATCTCCATCAGCATCCAGAATAAAGCTGGCCGGCACTCCCTTGATACCATATGAAGAAGCAATGCGCCCATGCGGATCTGATACCACCGGGAAACTCAAACCTTGCTCCTTTAAATAAGCAATAATGTCCTCATTATCGCCCGACTGCATGGCGATACCAAGCAGTGCATGATCCTTTGCTATCGCATTAATGCTTTGCTCTTCCAATCGGCAGATGCCACACCAGCTCGCCCAGAAATGCACCAGAACAGGAGCGCCTCTGAACTGCGCTAATGAGACAGGTGTTCCATCCAGGAGCTGGTCCGTAATCATGGGGGCAGCTCCAGATACCACATCACGCTGGATAGTTGCCCTGATGGCCATCAATATTAATAACGCTAACAGAACTTGTAACGAAATCCTGAAAAGCTTGTTCGATAACTTAAAAACTGACATCAATTAACTCCAGACCAGGCTAACACAGCACATTTTTATTGAAATACAACAACTAACACTCTATGCTTGTCGCATTAAAACCCTTATAAATTATCTCTGACAATGAAAGAAGATAACAAACTAGAACTCCAGATTGGGGACTCTCTACAGCTCCAGTTTGTCTCCGATGATAACAAACGTCGACATTATAGCCGGGTAATAGGATACCTGCAGGGACATAGTGTACTCATCACAACCCCCAGGATCGAAGGTAATATCATGCTGGTGCGCGAAGACCAGATGGTCATTGTGCGAATGATGACTGGAAATCAAGTGTATGGCTTCACCACACAAATACTCAGCACCAACCTCAGGCCTTACCCCTATTTACACCTTGCCTACCCCAAAAACATGGAGCATATCACTGTCCGTAAGGCCGAAAGGATATCGACCCGGCTGATTGGCTCAGCTGAAATAGAAACCGGCGAAGGGGTTGAAAACACCAGTCAATCAGTCGTCATCATTGATATGAGCACCAGCGGTGCGATGATTGAAGTGAAAAAACCGGTTGGCGATGTGGGTGACATTATTACCTTGTCGACCAAGATCGAGGTCGGAGGAAAAGAAGAATACATCTCCATCCCCTGCGTGATTCGTAATGTCATTCACAAAGATACTGACAGCTATTACAAACACGGTATAGAGTTTCAGTTACTCGAGCAAAAAGACCACTTTGTATTATATGGTTATGTTTACGAACAAATGCTCGCAAACATGAAAAAATAGTCAGTATTTCACTGACAAACATTGTCGATTAACTCATCATCGGCACTCGCGTGGTCGATACTTCATCGACACCTCTCCACGACAAACCCAGTCAAGACCATGCTCTGACTTGCGTGGTTGAATAGTCAGCCGCTTATTATCAAGTTGCGCATGTCCGCGCAAGGTGAGTACCAGTGTTCCCGTTTTTGGAATCACATCGATACGCATAATACTGTTAGCGGTTATGCTATCGAAATCATACTGATCCACTTCCTGTTGCGGAGGGTATTGACCGTTTTTCATCCAGTAGTTTTCGATCGATCGACGTAGCGGCATGGTCTGATGGTAACTTTCGCTGACTTTAGCTCGAATCGTGTAATCCTGATACGCCGGCACAGCGATGGCAGCCAGAATTCCTATAGCCGCGACACTCCCCAGGCTTTGGCCAAAAACAAATTCTACCGGATTTTGCTCATACATTAATTCCGCAAAAACCTGTCGATCTGAGACCGATATCTGGAAACCATAGCTACCACTTTTGGGTAGATTGACATCACGAGCAGAAGGCAATTTCGTAATATCAATATCTGCCGCACTGACGTCACTCAAAAATAGCAAGGCCTGCAAATAAGCATAATACAGTTTCTCAGGAGAACCCTGAATGCGGGTGGACATCAGCATGATGGCTGACTTCACATCCTGTTTTTGTGACTGACGTAACCAGGCAGCAATATCATTTTTTTTCTGATAACGATGGCGATCCAGCAATAACTGCGGCACACCGGCGAAAACCAGATAACCATCCTCTTCTATCCAGTAGGTATGCGACCTTGCGCGCATGAGTAACTTAATAAAAGGATTATTTACATCCACTGAATCGTTATCGGCTGGCATGTTCCAGTAAGGCGGTATCTGCAAGGAATGAAGCGTTATGCCGTTTATTTGTTTTTTGCTGTATGACATTTTGCTGTTTTTTAACAAGCGCTGCAGCAACTGCTTGTAAAGCGTAGCATCACGAACGGCCAATGCAGAATATTCACCGAGCTCATCTTGCAGAAATAACATTTCCGGGCCAATCGCATACAGCATCTCTTCCACACTGATGCCAGATGTTTCCTTGAATTTACGTTTAAAAGCCTGGTAACTATCAGCATCAGCCTTGAAAATTCCATTCAGGAAATTATCTTCCAGTTGTTTAAGCTGCTCTGCGGAAATCAACGATACTGCTGCCACTGTACCCGGTTGACCTGAAGCACCCAACTTTAAATCCATGCTGCCACCAGGCAATGTACCCGTTAAGGCATTGTCGTTAAAATCTGCAATCACTTTAAGGCGACCTTTACCATCACTGACGCCCATCCCGACAGCAAGACTCCTGGCCTCTATAAGCAAGCTATCCTTGAGTAATTTATATTTGTCAGGAGGCATGACACTACCGGCTACCGGTATAATCTGTCTGATATTCACCCAGGCAAACAGTCCATGATGACTACTGTCAATAAGCTTCTCGGAATCAAACATAGGATGATTTTTTGCTAGCGTCAGGCTATTAAAAGTTTTCTGCATCAAATCACGAGTGATACCCATGCCTGCCAGCAACCTCAGTTGCTTGTTTTTTACATCGTAGTGTAGTTCCATGGAAAGTGGCCCACTGGCCAGACTGGCATTACCCGCCTTTAACAGACTATCATTAAGTAAAAACAATGTTTCATCACTCGCGACCCAGTCTCGCACAAATGTTCTAAATGATTCCTGGCTGGCAAAATCCAGCGTAGTGGTCATTAATACTCTTGGAAGTGGCTGCTGGTGCTCATTGCTTAATACAATCCATTCTATGGGTGCGCGGGTATGCTCGAACCAGAAGCTCATAAATGGATTGAACGACTCTCTGGTTTCAACAGCCAGGGTTCGATAAATACTTTCATGCAATGTCCGAATGACTTTTTGATGCTCCTGCTGCGACAAGGCCTCTGTAAATATGTCACCCTTGGGCGATGAAGCATAGGTTAATACATTGGGCAGACGGATATAGGCCAGTGCTTCATCAGGAACACGCTGGCGTAAATAAGTAGGGTCACTTATCTCATACTGCGGCAAAATTGAAACATCATGCCGAGGCAACACTGATGATGATACAGGCGCCCGGGGCGTTTGTTGCTGGTCTGTGCAAGCTATCAACCCACTACTAAAGAACACAACGCTTAACAGGCTGCGAAAGGATGCAGACATCATCCATAATTTAATTTTTATCAAGGAGGCACCTCTAATCTAATTATTATACTGGACGGCTTCAGCTACTTTTATTATTTAATATTATGCATCACTTTAGCGTTGCCCGCGGAGTCAAAGCGGATCCCTTCCGACGATTGGAAAAGCTTCATTACAAATACTCTGCCAACGCCCGCATAAATACACTTTATGGTAAAATATCATGAATTTCAACGATCAAGACCATGATAAAGCTTGCTGATCGGTGTAATTTGCCAAACTTGTCACAGCGCTCATTATTCACGCCATTGACAGAGCCAGAGGCGAAAACCCATTTTCACTTTTTCATCACATACCTGGTTCAATCCAGCGTATTTGACTGAGAACCAATATCAGTGAAATATTCCACCGTTTCTGTAAAGCGTTAAGATTGCATTAAGATCGATCCTCTATGATCGCGGATATTGTCGGCAACCATGAAATCATCGATATGAATGTAGCGAAAGAAATAAAGGTTTGGGACATCGGCGTTCGCCTGTTTCACTGGTTACTCGTAATTGCATTTATCATCGCCTATGTCAGCGGCGAAGACAATGAGATAGTACATGCCAATGCGGGTTATATTGTATCAGCACTGATTATCTTTCGTGTCATCTGGGGTTTTATTGGCACAAAATATGCCCGTTTTAGCAACTTCATCTACAAGCCAGCAGCCATACTTCAATACCTGAGAGATCTGAAAAACAAGCAACCCAGCCACTACCTGGGACATAATCCTGCCGGCGGCATCATGGTTATTGTTTTACTGGTAAGCCTGTTTCTGTCCTGCTGGAGCGGCATTATTGTCTATGGCCAGGAGGGGCATGGGCCACTTGCAGGCAACGATATTCAGCTGATATCAAACGCCATGGCTGACACCGATAAAAACCATGACGAAGACAGCGATCATGAATGGATGGAGGAAGCGCATGAGCTTCTGTCCAATTTCACGCTGCTGCTGGTGCTGTTGCATATTATGGGAGTACTGATTGGAAGCAAACTGCATCATGAAAACCTCATCAAGGTCATGATAACTGGTCGCAAGCCATTAAATAACAAGCCGAATAAATGAGCGCCTACCCAGGATTATCATCCTCTTATTGTTAAGATAGCATTAAGCTCAACAGTATATGATTCAATAATCATATCGCCTTGAAACAGTACTATACACATGCATGAAACCTCATCTTTTTTACGACCCCTTTATTCAATAAAGCATTTTAAACCCAGACTGAATTCAGTCGCGGTCACACTATGGTGTGCCATTTTCCTTACGTTGTCGCAAAATAACTCGTTGTGGAAATCGATATTAAAGGTTTTCGATAGCTATTCTTTTGCAAACATAGCGTTTCTTGCTTCGCTGTTTGTCGTTATCCTGTTATACATTAACGGCATTCTGACACTGGCAAGTTTCAAATATATATTCAAACCTGTGTTGATTATTGTGCTGCTGACCAGTGCTGTCGCCAGCTACTTTATGGATTCATACGGCATACTGATTGATCAGTCCATGATCCAGAATATAATGGAAACGAATACCGCTGAAGCCCGGGATTTATTCAGCGTACAAATGGTACTTCATGTCGCTTTATGGGGAATACTACCTTCTTTTATATTGTACCGCACGAATATTGTATACAGACCTTTTCTGCGCGAACTCATCACAAAGCTCGGTGTTATCGGCATTAGTTTAGTCATCATTGCAATAGTCGCCTTTGTATTTTACAAGGACTACTCTTCGCTCGGCAGGAATAATCGACACTTGCGCCATCTCATTAATCCAGTCAATTATCTTTACTCGCTTGGCTCCTATATGAAGCAATCTGCCGGAATTAAAGTGGTAACCATCGAGCCACTGGAGCACGATGCAAAACTGGCTGACGGCTCGCAACAAAGAGAGAAAAAGACCCTGTTTGTTTTCGTGCTGGGTGAAACGGCACGAGCGGATCATTTCTCCCTGAATGGTTATAGTAAAAATACCAATCCGGCCCTCAGCAAGGAAAATATCATCAACTTTCCCAACTTCCATTCCTGCGGCACGGCGACTGCTGTTTCACTCCCCTGTATCTTCTCAGACCTTGGACGAGAAGATTACAGTGACGGCTATGCCAAACAACATGAAAACTTACTGGATATAATACAGCACGCCGGTATCCAGGTATTATGGCGCGATAACAACACAGGATGTAAAGGCATATGTCAAAGAATAGAATCCGAAAATATGGTAAACCTTAAAGTTCCAGATCTGTGCAATGACACAGAATGTTACGATGAAATATTGTTACACAAACTGCAAGAACGTTTTGAAAAACTGGACAGGGATATGGTTATCGTTCTGCATCAAAATGGCAGCCATGGACCCGCGTATTACCTGCGCTATCCAGAAGCATTCAAAAAATTCACTCCTGTCTGCGAAACCAATCAACTTCAAGATTGCACACAGGAGGAAATCAGCAACGCCTACGATAACACCATTCTGTATACTGATTACTTCTTGTCAAAGGTCATTAATCTACTGAAAAATAATTCAGATAGATACAATACTGCAATGATGTATTTATCAGATCACGGAGAATCTCTTGGCGAGAACAACTTATATCTTCATGGCATGCCTTACTTCATTGCACCCGAAACACAAACCCATGTACCCTTTCTGGCCTGGCTTTCAAGTTCCTTTGAAGGTGTATCTAACCTGGACGATGCATGTATTCGCCAACAGCAAAATAGTAGTCTCAGTCATGACAATATATTTCATTCAATTCTTGGTTTATTGAAAATAGAAACTGCAATCTATAATCCAAAGTTTGATATCTTTGCAGCCTGCATAAAAAAACAGTAGAAAGCGATTCTGACAGAGCATATACAATAATAAGACTGACTATGATAAAACTTACGTGATATTAGCGTGCAGGTTATAAAAGAAATGTCTATCCGAGCAAACCAACATACTCATACGGCTGACTTTTATTGTTTACCTGTCATCTTTCCGGGTCAATAGCCATTCAGGCATCAATCGCAATCATCTGGCTGAACACGTCGATCACTCTGAATTGCCAAAATATCAGCCTTTATCTGTAAACAGTCTCTTTAAACGACCCAATAAACCATCCACATTGTCATCAGCATCCATGCCTTCCTGTTGTTGCTCGATTTCGCGCAACTCTGCCAGAGTACGCTTGATATCATTAGTCTCTTGTTCGTGCAATTCAGTGTTAGCCGGTGAGGAGGTAACGCCGCTGAGGTTAGACTCAAGTACCTTGCTGCGCGTGGTGGCGACCTGCTTGGCTTTTTCAATATCCATTTCAAAACTGGAGGTACTATCGTAATGCTGCCTCAGGAATACCTGCTCTTCGACCTCGTAGTCGCTTTGTACCGGTTGTTGCTGCTGGCTATCCTTGTCCGCATTGATGTCTTTGTTATCGGTCTTATCGTTCATCATTTACACACATAATAGTTGTCCATCAGCCTGTAAAGTTTACTTACAGTAAAGATAGCACCAGATTGAAGCATTACACAGAAATATAGCTGTAATGATTGGCTTTATTTAACAACATTATACTGGCTTTGTCTATGCTGACATCACGCACATCTTTCGAGATTCGCCGCGCACAGCCTGGCACAAATTAACAATGAAGCCACTAACTGCTAAACAACAAAAACTGATAGATAAAACACTATACGTCACAGTCTGTCAGACTTAAGTACAATTTGAATTTTTCGAGCAAGTAGAAGAACAAAACCACATTAGAATAGTGCTTAAGGAACCTCTGATTAAACTTGGATCAATACGGGCGAAATTCTTACTAATTGCGAGCTATTAGCAAGAGCTCCTTTTCTGTGCCAGAAATATTTCAGCCATCAGATACCAATTCATGTACTGATCAGAGGCTCCTTTGAATATTATCCATTGTCGACCCAGTAAAGTAATGGCGCATATAGAGTCTCCAGGCGCTATAATATGCTTAAACTTGATAATCTATTTAATAAAACGATTAATAGAAGTTTGCAATTGCATTTTAACCGATTAAAACACCATCATGGCCATACAAGATACTGCATTACAAGCGACCAGTGAATACCGATCACCTCTAAATACACAACGACGCAGAATTGAGCTACTTAAAATATTGAGTACAACCCGTGATTTAATAACTTGCCTGGTCTCAGACATATTTAAGGCTACAACATTTCGCAACAAAAGAGTGATCCATTCTTAATGACCGTCATCGCGCAACTATTATCCCGCTCAAACGTTCACGATGAATGGTATGAGTTATTGTCAACCTCGCTGCAATCAGTCGATAATGACTACCTGAAAAACCTGCTTACAGATAATCAATGGTTGCCTGGTGCAGGACGGCTGTTTGCTGCATTCCAGCGTGATCGTCAGCATTGCCAGTATATTCTGTTCGGAGAATCACCCTACCCAAGAAAAGAATCCGCAAATGGTATAGCGTTTTATGATGCGGCAGTAAACGATATCTGGAGCTTAAATGGACTCAGTAAGACGGTCAACAGGGCAACTTCATTACGAAATATTATTAAGACGGCCCTGATTGCAGAACAGCATATCCAGGCTTTAACTGATGGATCGGTCCCGCAATCCCTGATTGCCAATATCAATAAACAAAACCTGGTGCAATCTATTGAAGCATTATTTTTGAATTTTTCACAAGCCGGGTTTTTGATGTTTAATGCCACCCCGGTCTTACATCCGCAACGTAGCCCACGTGTTGAAGCTCGATACTGGATTCATTTTATTGAACAACTATTGAATGGCATATCAAAATCATCTGATTACCCGATGCCGACGCTGGTATTGTGGGGGAAAATCTCACAACTTATTCAGCAAATCCCTGCCTCCGGCGCATTTAATCAAATACAATGCGAACATCCTTATAATTTATCATTTATCCATAATCATGACATGCTTGAACTGTTTTCTGATATAAAAATAATGCAAACACAAAATTAAGATACGCTAAACCGGGCCATCATTTTAAGAAAATATATCGGGCTTTACACTGAGGCCACAACAAAACTTTAATGCCACAGATTATCCAGTCCCGTACCACGAGAATGAGTAATAATTATTATTTTAATACCATCTCAATGTATTCTTTTCTGCATGATGAAGAACACATAAGCGCTTGTATCGATCAGTGTTGGATTATTAAAAAAGAGGGGGCATCTATCGATATTTCAAAATGGTGGCTACACCTAGATTTGAACTAGGGACCCCCGCATTATGAGTGCGGTGCTCTAACCAACTGAGCTATGTAGCCTTATTCATTTTAGATATTGAGTCTTGTTATCAAACGCAGTCAAATAAATAGATCGATATGACCTGTTATATAAGAGCGGCTCAACAAACGCTCAATCCCCATGCTATTGGCGGTCCTGGACGCTGCCATTGCGACAAGTGTTTAAACCAGCAGGCTGACATGAAGAGTTGGGTAAGATACAGGATTTTTACCTGAAAGTAAAAAGACCTGCATGCTTTTTTTTAATAGAATATAAATATCTGTTTTCTTTAAAATTATTTATTAGTTTACCAGAATCAACTTCAATGCATTGGTGCCACCAGCATCGCCCCTGAGGTCACCCTTGGTAATGATCAGCTTGTCGCCAGGTACCACGGCACCAGCGTTTTTCAGTTCATCAATGACTTCCTGGTTGAAGCTAACGTGCTCACTCGCCGTGGGGTTGTGGGTGATCGGATAGACGCCCCGGTAAAGACTGATTCTTGTCCGCGTCTCAGGATGCGTGCTGAGGGCATAAATGGGTACACCGGATGAAATTCGCGACATATACATGGCCGTAGCGCCTGATTCCGTCAGGGTGGCAATACATTTAGCACCCAAATGGTTGGCTATGTACATGGCGGCCATGGCGATGCTTTCATCAAAGTACTCGAAGGTTTCACCCAGCCGATGATGTGACAGCTTGGCCGTTTGTTCGCGCTCGGCACGACGACATACCCTGTCCATATTCTGCACCACTTTTAACGGATATTTTCCAGCAGCAGTTTCACCAGACAACATTACTGCATCGGTACCATCCAGTACCGCGTTGGCGACATCAAATACTTCGGCACGTGT
>Ga0316205_10002407_pt1 | contig 19605 bp, 17 predicted proteins | sample 3monthpyrite_MG_FD_204941 | JGI IMG/M metagenome (GOLD analysis project Ga0316205, IMG submission 204941) | Microbial mat bacterial communities from mineral coupon in-situ incubated in ocean water Damariscotta River, Maine, United States -... | ecosystem: Environmental > Aquatic > Marine >... | reverse complement strand
GGGCTGGGCGATGATTTCTGGCAATTTCGTCCTGTCCAGCCGGGCGATGCCCGCCGCCATATCGACTGGCGCCGCTCGGGGCGTTCGGACATGGAATTCGTCAAGCAGCACGAATGGCAAATCGCGCAGAGCGTCATGATCTGGGTCGATGATGCGGCCTCCATGCGCTTTGCGTCCGATGCGCGTTTTCCGGAGAAATCCGACCGTGCGCGGCTGCTTGCCCTTGCAATGGCGATCCTGCTCAACCGTGCGGGCGAACGGGTGGGCCTGACCGGCCATGCCCTGCCCCCCCGGCGCGGCGCGGCGCAGATCATGCGCCTGACCGAGGCGCTCACCGCCGAGGGCGAGGCCGATTACGGCACGCCCGACCTGTCGGGGCTCATGTCCCATGGCCGGGCGCTCTTCGTGTCGGACTTCATGGGCGACATCGGGGCCACGCAGGCCGCCCTCACCTCGGCGGCGGATCGCGGCGTGGGCGGACTTCTGTTGCAGATCCTGGACCCGGCCGAAGAAAGCTTCCCCTATCGCGGCCGCACCATCTTCGAGAGTGTCGGCGGCACGCTGGCCCATGAAACCCTCAAGGCCAGCGAGCTGCGCGAACGGTATCTGGAACGGCTCGCGGCGCGCAAGGACACGCTGCGCGGCCTCGCCCGTTCGACCGGCTGGCGCTATCATTGCCACCATACCGGGGACGGCGCGCAATCGGCGCTTCTGTGGCTCTATTCGGCCATGAAAAGGGGGACGGAATGAACCTCGGGGCCATTGTCTTTACCACGCCCTGGCTGCTGGTGGCACTGGCGCTGTTGCCGATCCTGTGGATGATCCTTCGCGCAGTGCCGCCCGCGCCGATCCGGCGGCGCTTTCCGGGGGTGGCGCTGCTTCTGGGGCTCAAGGATGACGACAGCGTGACCGACCGCACGCCCTGGTGGCTCCTGCTGCTCAGGATGCTGGCGGTGGCCGCGGTGATCACCGGGCTGGCCGGGCCGATCCTCAACCCGCAGGCCCGCGATGACGCTGCGCAGACCGGCCCGCTGATGATCGTTCTGGACGGCAGCTGGGCCAGCGCCCGCGCCTGGTCGCGCAAGCGGGACCTGCTGGACGGCATGTTGGCCGAAGCCGGACGCGACGCCCGCCCCGTTGCCATCACCCGCCTCACCGCCCCCTCCGACCCCGTGTTCCAGGCCGCCGAAACCTGGCGCCGAAGCCTGTCGGGCCTTGCCCCCCTGCCATGGGAGCCGACGCCCGGGATGACCTCCACCATGGCGCAGGGTCTGGTGGACACGTCTTTCGAAACCCGCTGGTTCTCGGATGGCCTTTTGCGCGAGGGCCGTCTGGACCTTCTTGCGGCGCTGGAAGCCCGTGGGCCGGTCACGATCTACGAAAGCGGCAGGCCGCTGGCCACGCTGGTCCCGCCCGCCATCGTCGACAACACGCTCGAACTCACTGCCACGCGCCTTGTCCCCGGCCCCGAACAGACCGTCTCCGTGCTCGCGCATGGCACCAACCCCAATGGCGGCGCAGAGGTGCTGGCCACCCTGCCGCTGACCTTCGCGGCGGGTGAGATGACGGCGACCGGCGCGCTGTCGCTGCCCTCCGAATTGCGCGCGCGTCTCACTCGGTTCGAGATTTCGGGCCAGAACCATGCCGGTGCCGTAGCGCTCACCGATGACCGGCTGGCGCGGCGCGAAGTGGCACTGGTGGCGGGCCGCTCGGATCGCGAGGGGCTCGAACTCTTGTCGCCGCTGCACTATCTCGAACGCGCTCTGTCGCCCGCCGCCGATCTGCTGGACGGGGCCATCCTGGACATCCTGCCCGCCAATCCGGGCGTGATCGTTCTGGCGGATGTGGCCACGCTCTCGGCGACCGAACAGGCCGAGCTTCTTGACTGGACCAATGCAGGCGGCACGCTCTTGCGCTTTGCCGGGCCGCGCCTTGCCGCCTCGGACGTGTCGCGCTCCGAAGAGGCACCTCTGATGCCCGTGCGCCTGCGCTCGGGGGGGCGCACAGTGGGCGGCGCAATGAGCTGGGGCGAACCCAAGGCCCTTGCGCCCTTCCCCGAGAACAGCCCGTTCTGGGGTCTCGATATCCCCGATGATGTCACCGTGAACAGCCAGGTCATTGCCCAGCCTGATCCGACGCTGGCCGACCGCGTGATCGCGGAACTGGCCGATGGCACGCCACTGGTCACCCGCAAGCGTATCGGCGCGGGTCAGGTGATCCTGTTTCATGTCACAGCCAACGCGGAATGGTCCACGCTGCCGCTCTCGGGGCTCTTCGTGCAGATGCTCGAACGCCTTTCGGTGACCTCGGGCCAGGGCGACGCGCTGCCGCCCGATCTCGCGGCCTCGACCTGGCAGCCCGTGACGGTGCTGACCGCTTCGGGTCGGGTCGAGCCGGGTGATACCCTGCCCGGCGTGACCGGCGAAATGCTTTTGTCCGACCCGCTTGGCCCCGCCCTGCGCCCCGGTCTCTACGAAGGCCAGGACCGGCGCATCGCCCGCAATATCCACGATCCCGATCGCGGCATCGCTCCCATGACCTGGCCCGAGGGCACCACCGTGTCGGGTCTTGAGCGCCCCGAAGAAACCCCGCTGGGCGGCTGGCTTTTGGCGCTGGCGCTGCTGATCCTTACGGCGGATGTGATCGCCTCGCTCGCACTCTCGGGGCGACTTCTTCCGGCCCGCGCCGCGCTTGGCCTGATCGCGCTTCTGATGCTGCCGACGGACCCCGCGCAGGCCCAGCCATCCGATCGGGACCTTGCGCCCGAGGAAATGGCGCTGGCGCATGTGCTCACCGGCAACGCGCGGCTCGACGATGTGACCCGCGCGGGGCTTCTGGGTCTGGGCCAGACGCTGTTTTTCCGTACCTCCGTGGAACCCAGCCCCCCTGTCGGTATTGATCTTGAAACCGACGAATTGACCTTCTACCCGCTGCTCTACTGGCCCATCACCCCCGAACAGCCGCAGCCTTCGGCCGAAGCCTATGCCAGGCTCAACGCCTATCTGCGCACCGGCGGCATGATCCTCTTTGACACGCGCGATGCCGACATCGCGGGCTTTGGCGCGTCTTCGCCCAACGGGGCCAAGCTGCAACGGCTGGCGGCGCCGCTGGACATCCCGCCTCTGGAACCGCTGCCCGCCGATCACGTGCTCACCCGCACCTTCTACCTGCTTCAGGACTTTCCGGGTCGCTACACGGGCCGCACGGTCTGGGTCGAGGCCGCCCCGCCCGATGCCGAACAGATCGAGGGGATGCCTTTCCGCAACCTCAACGACGGGGTCACCCCGGTGGTGATCGGCGGCAATGACTGGGCTGCCGCTTGGGCCATTGATGCGGTTGGCAATCCGCTCCTGCCCGTGGGGCGCGGCTTTGCCGGAGAACGCCAGCGCGAAATCGCCTATCGCTTTGGCGTCAATCTGGTGATGCATGTTCTGACAGGCAACTACAAATCCGACCAGGTGCATGTGCCTGCCCTGCTCGACAGGCTGGGCCAATGAACAGGATCGATCAATGACCGGGAGCCTCGTCTTCGACCCCCTCCTGCCGATTTGGCTGGTGATCGCGCTGGGCGGCATGGCGCTGACCGGCGTGGCACTGGCGCTCTGGCGCGGACTGTCGGGCTGGGGGCTGCGGGGCCTGGCGGCGGCGGTGGTCATCGCGGCGCTGATGGGCCCTGTCTACCAACAGGAAGAACGCAGCCCTCTCTCGGACATCGTGCTGATCGTCGAGGATAAAAGCGCTTCGCAATCCCTCGGCAACAGGGCAGCGCAGACGCAAGCGGCCGCCGATACGCTCGCCGCGCGCCTCGATGCGCGCGAAGGCACCGAGGTGCGGCGCATCACCGTGCCGGACGGCGCCGACAATACTGGCACACAGCTGATGACCGCGCTGGCCGACGCGCTGGCCTCGGAACCCCAGGGCCGCGTCGCCGGGGCCTTCGTGATCAGTGACGGACGCCTGCATGACCTTGATCGCGCACCAGACATGCCCGCCCCGCTGCACCTGCTGCTGACCGGCGAGGAAGGCGACTGGGACCGCCGCGTGATCGTGCGCAACGCGCCGGCCTTCGCGATCCTCGGTGAAGAGATCACGATGACCCTGCGAATCGAGGACGTGGGCAACGTCCCCAACCCATCACGCACTGCGCCGATCGACATCGCGGTGGATGGCGAGGAGCCGCAGCGCTTTGAGATCGAGATGGGTGTGGACATAGAGCTGCCCGTGCGCCTGCCCCATGGCGGACGCAACGTGCTGCAATTCTCCACGCCCGCTGTCGAGGGAGAACTGACTGATCGCAACAACGCCGCGCTTGTGCAGATCAACGGCGTGCGCGACAGGCTCAGCGTGCTGCTGGTTTCCGGCGCGCCGCATCCCGGAGGGCGCACCTGGCGCAACCTGCTGAAATCCGACAGCTCGGTCGACCTGGTGCATTTCACCATTCTCCGCCCTCCCGAGAAACAGGATGGCGTGCCCGTGCGCGAGCTTTCCCTCATCGCCTTTCCCACCCGCGAGCTTTTCCTCGAAAAAATCGAGGATTTCGACCTCATCATCTTCGACCGGTACAAGCGCCGCGGCATCCTGCCTGCGATCTACCTTGAGAATGTCCGGCGTTATGTCGAAGAGGGCGGCGCCGTGCTGATCGCCGCCGGGCCGGATTTTGCCTCCGCCGACAGCCTCTATCGCTCGCCGCTGGACGCTATTGTGCCCGCGCGCCCGACTGCGCGGGTGATCAGTCAGGGGTTTCGCCCCACTGTGACCGAACTCGGCAAGCGCCATCCCGTCACTGCGGGACTCAAGCAGGCGCAAGACGGGGAATGGGGTCGCTGGCTTCGACAGATCGAGATCACGGATGAGACCGGCGACGTGGTCATGACCGGTGTTGATGACCAGCCTCTTCTGGTGCTGGATCGGGTTGGCGAAGGCCGTGTGGCGCTGCTGGCCTCGGATCAGGCCTGGCTGTGGGATCGCGGCTATGAAGGCGGCGGGCCGCAGCTGGAACTGCTGCGCCGCCTGGCGCACTGGATGATGAAGGAGCCCGAGCTTGAGGAAGAGGCGCTCTGGGCGGAGCCCACCGGCCAGACCATGCGCATCATCCGCCGTTCTCTGCAGGATAATGTGGAGGACGTGACCGTCACAACCCCGTCCGGTGAAATGATCACCCTGCCGCTCGAAGAGGTCTCGCCCGGGCGGTTCGAGACGCTGTTTGACGGGCCCGAAATCGGCCTTTACCGCTTGACCAGTGGGGACCAGACCGCAGTGATCGGCCTCGGCCCCGCGGCCCCTGTCGAATTCGAGGACACCATCGCCAGCGGCACCGCACTGTCGCCCGCCGTGGAGGCCAGTCAGGGCGGCATCGCGCGGCTGCACCAGGGGCTGCCGCGCATCCGCGACGTGCGGATGGGGCGTCCTGCCGCCGGGCGCGGCTGGCTTGGAATCACGCCGCGTGATGCCTATCAGACACTTTCTGTCACTCAGACCACGCTGCTACCGGCCTGGCTGGTGCTGGCCCTGTTCGCGATGATGATCCTCGCAGGCTGGCTCCGCGAAGGTCGCCGCTGACTCCCTGCCTTCCATCTTTCGGAAACGTTCGTGTCCCGGCACCGGCCACGGTCGCTGTATCAATAGCGCAGATCGACCTTCACAGCTTCGCTCGTCCAGTCACCCTCCGAACAGCGCGCCCGCACAAAAACCTCGCGCATACCATCCGGTACCGTCACGCCGTTCAGCGAGCGGGTGAAGGGTTGTTCGTCCACATGCGGATGCAACAGCTTGCGATAGCCCAGCTGATTGCCCTTCGCATCCAGAACCTCCCAGCCATCGGCATAGTGATCCCACCCCGTGTCCCCGTGGAGGATCGTGACGTGAAATTTCCAGGACATGCCGGATTTCTCCGCGTCCACACGGGTGATTTCAGGGCCTTCCGCCCAGAGCGGAGACGCGGCGAACAGGGCGGCGAGGAGCAATGCAAATCGAGTCATGAGGCCAGACTAGCCGCTTTTTCGCGCGCTGTGCAGTCACGTTCCCGCGTGGTGCCGTGCTCAGGTGACGCCGTTCAGGAGAACCTTGCGTGACCGCGATGCGAACTCGCGCCGGAACACCACCAGACAGGTGAACAATGCGGCCCCGATCAGCACCCCGGCCCCCAGCAGCCATGCCGCCGAGGCCAGCCCGAAATAGATCGCCCGAAGGCCCCTGTTGAAACTGCGCGCGCCGGTGATGTTGATCTCGGCAGCGCGCATGGCCATCGGCACCGCTTCGGGATCTGCGGGATCATTGGGCACTGCCGCCATGATCACCGCGCAATAGCCGAAAAGCCGACTGGCCCAGACGAATTTGAAGAACGCATTGCCCAGGAAGGCCAGCAGCAGCATCAGCTTGATCTCCCAGACGATCTCGGGCTCCTGGTCGATGGTGAGATCACTCGCCAGACCCATCAGCTGATCGGTATTGCCCAGCAATGCCAGCCCGCCACCCAGAGCGATCATCGTGGCCGAGGCAAAGAACGACGTTCCCTGCCGCAGGTTCATCAACGTCTGTGCGTCAAATATTCGCGGGTCACGGGTGACCATGGTGGTCATCCAGTCGCGTCTGTACCTTGCCATCAGGCAGGAGACGGACGGGTGCGAATCCGGTGGGTTTTCAACGAAATACCCGATGATAAGCCAGCCGGTGACCAACACGCCAAGGGCGATGAAATCCAGCTGTGAGAACAGGGTTATGCGATCCATCAGGTCCATGGTGCGACCCTACAGAGTGGTCAGTACACTTGCCAGATGCGAAAATTGGTTATATTTTCTAACCAATACCACAACACGCCACCGACTCGCCCTTGGATCGCCGGAGGAAAAAACCATGCAGATGCCGCAACCCGATGCCCGCGTGCTGGACCGCAAGGCCGAGATTGTCGCACGTCTGCGCGAGGTGCTGCCCTCGGGCGCGGTCATCTCGGAGGAGGCGGAAACCCGCGCCTATGAATGCGACGCGCTGACCGCCTACAAATGCCCGCCCCTGGCCGTGGTGCTGCCGTCCTCGACGCAGGAGGTGTCGGACGCGCTCAGGGTCTGTTGCCGGATGGGCGTGCCCGTGGTGCCGCGCGGCTCGGGCACCTCGCTGGCAGGCGGTGCGCTGCCCACCGCCGACAGTGTGATTCTCGGCGTGGCGCGGCTCAATGACGTGCTGGAGACGGATTACAGCAACCGCTTCATCCGCGTACAGTCGGGCCGAACCAATCTCAGCGTCACCGGCGCGGTGGAGACCGACGGCTTCTTCTATGCCCCGGACCCGTCCAGTCAGCTGGCCTGCGCCATCGCAGGCAATATCGCGATGAATTCGGGCGGCGCGCATTGTCTCAAATACGGCGTGACCACCAACAACCTGATGGGCGTGACCCTTGTGCAGATGGATGGCACGATCTTGGAGATCGGCGGCGCGTATCTGGACAGTGGCGGGCTTGACCTTCTGGGGCTGATCTGCGGCTCGGAGGGGCAGCTGGGCGTGGTGACCGAGGCCACCCTGCGCATCCTCGCCAAACCCGAAGGCGCCCGCCCGGTGCTGATCGGGTTCGACAGCAACGAGGTGGCGGGGGCCTGCGTCAGCGACATCATCAAGGCGGGCGTCCTGCCGGTGGCCATCGAGTTCATGGATCGTCCCTGCATCCGCGCCACCGAAGCCTTTGCCAAGGCGGGTTACCCCGATTGCGAGGCATTGCTGATTGTCGAGGTCGAAGGCTCGGAAGCCGAGATCGACGAACAGCTCGAGACGATCATGGCCATCGCGCGCAGTCATGACCCCGTGGAACTGCGCGAAAGCAAGACCGCCGAGGAAAGCGCTGCGATCTGGCTGGGCCGCAAATCGGCCTTTGGCGCAATGGGGCAGATCAATGACTACATGTGCCTCGATGGCACGATCCCGGTCAGCGAGCTGCCGCTTGTTTTGCGCCGCATCGGCGAGATGAGCGCCGAGTTCGGCCTGGACGTGGGCAATGTCTTTCATGCCGGTGACGGCAACATGCACCCGCTGATCCTGTTCGACGCCAACAAACCCGGCGACCTGGAGAAATGCGAGGCTTTCGGAGCCGAAATCCTCAAACTGTGCGTCGAGGTCGGCGGCTGCCTGACAGGGGAACACGGCGTGGGGATCGAGAAACGCGACCTGATGAATCACCAATATGGCCCCGCCGACCTGGAGGCCCAGATGGCCGTCAAGGACGTGTTCGACCCCCGGTGGCTCCTGAACCCTGCAAAGGTCTTCCCGTTGACCGACAGCGAAACGCGCCGGATCGTGGCGGAGTGATGCGACATCGGCCGGATTTCGAGTATTTTTGGAACATTGAAAGCCCATGACACCCAGGACTGAAGACGAACTGGCCGAGATGGTTCGCGCCGCGAATGCGCCCTTGCGTATCGAAGGGGGCGGCACGCGGGGCATGGCCGCGCGGGTCGAGGGGGAGGCGCTTTCGACTGCGGGGCTTTCGGGCATATCGCTGTATGAACCGGGTGCGCTCACGCTGGTGGCGCAGGCGGGCACGCCCCTGGCCGAGGTCGAGCAGGCCCTCGCGAAAGAGGGGCAGCGGCTGGCCTTCGAGCCGATGGATCACCGCGGCCTTCTGGGATCGACGGGCACGCCCACGATCGGCGGCGTGGTGGCGGGAAATGTTTCGGGCCCGCGCCGCATTCAGCTGGGCGCCTGCCGTGACTTTCTTCTCGGCGTGCGCTTTGTGGATGGCAGCGGGCGCGCGGTGAAGAATGGCGGGCGCGTGATGAAGAATGTCACGGGCTATGACCTGGTGAAGCTCATGGCCGGCAGCCATGGCACGCTGGGTGTCCTGACAGAAGTGTCGCTCAAGGTGTTGCCCGCGCCGGCCGCCACCGGGATGCTTGTCTGTGAAGGGCTCGAAGATGCGCCTGCCGTCGCAGCGTTGTCCGCAGCACTTGGATCGCCCTTCGAAGTGACGGGCGCGGCCCATGTGCCCGGCCCCGACGGCGGCGCGGCCCGGACGATGATCCGGATCGAAGGATTTCGCAATTCGGTCGGCTACCGCCTGGAAGAGCTGCGCAAGTTGCTGACGGCGCATGGCGATTTCGCCCCGCAAATCGATCCCGAAAAGGTCCTGAGCGCCTGGGAGGCGGTCCGCGACGTTCGGGACTTTGCGGAGGCATCGGGGAATGTCTGGCGATTGTCCGTCAAGCCGTCCGATGCGCCGGGTATCGTCGCGAGCCTCAAGGGGGTGCAGGCGATCTATGACTGGGGCGGCGGGCTGGTCTGGCTGCGCGTCCCCGAGGGATTTGACGACGCGCGGATCCGTGCGGCGGTCGATGCGAGGGGCGGACATGCGACCCTTGTGCGGGGCCGCTCCAACCTGCCGGCCTTTCACCCGGCGCGCGGTCCGACGGCTGCGCTGGAGGCGGGGCTGCGGGCTCGGTTCGATCCGCGCGGCCGCCTCAATCCTGGGTTGATGGGAGGTGGCGCATGGTCCTCGGCCTGATGTTCATGGGGCTGCCAATCGCCATTTTCGGCGTGGTGGTGAGCCTTCCAGCGGGTCGTCCGGCCCATATCGGCATTGCGGTCACGGCCCTGGTCATCGCTGTTGTCTGGGCGGGGTATCCCTCGGGCTCCGGACCTCTCTGGACCGGTGTTGCACGGGCCGATGCCATGATGTTTTGGGTGGCCTCGCTCTGTACCGTCGCTTTTGTCGCCGCCGCGTTGACCCAGACGCTGGGCCGTTGGGTTGTCGCCCGGCTGCCCGGGCTGAATTACCCGGTCGCCGCCCTGCTTGTGCTGATCGCCATCGGCCTTCCGCTTGTCTTCCAACTGGCCATCTGAGGCCCCTGCGCCCCGAGGTATTCCATGCAGACGCATTTCACCCCCGAGCAGCTCGCCGATCCCGGCACGCAGCGCGCCAACGAGATACTGCGCGCCTGCGTGCATTGCGGGTTCTGCACGGCGACCTGTCCGACATACCAGGTGCTGGGCGACGAGCTCGACAGCCCGCGGGGCCGCATCTACCTGATCAAGGACATGCTGGAAAACGAACGTGTGCCCGACGCCAAGACCGTCAAGCATATCGACCGCTGCCTCAGCTGCCTTGCCTGCATGACCACCTGCCCTTCGGGTGTGCACTATATGCACCTGGTTGATCACGCGCGCGAATACATCGAGAACCACTACAAGCGGCCGTTTTCCGACCGGGCTCTGCGCTGGATCCTGGCGCGTATCCTGCCCTATCCGATGCGGTTTCGACTGGCCTTGCTGGGGGCCAAGATGGGCAAACCCTTTGCCCGGCTCATGCCTGATGCGCGCCTGCGCGCCATGCTGGAAATGGCTCCCGCATGGATACCACCCGTCAGCCGCAACGACGACCCGCAAAGCTTTCCCGCCAAGGGTGCCCGGATCAAGCGCGTGGCCCTGATGACCGGCTGTGCGCAAAAGGCGCTCAACACCGACATCAACGACGCCACGATCCGGCTGCTCACGCGGCTGGGCTGTGAGGTGGTGGTCGCCGAAGGCGCAGGTTGTTGCGGCGCGCTGACCCACCACATGGGCAAGACCTCCGAAAGTCACGGCACGGCGGCCCGGAACATCCGCGCCTGGGCGGTGGAAATGGACGGCGAGGGCCTTGATGCCATCGTGATCAACACCTCGGGCTGTGGCACGACCGTCAAGGATTACGGGCATATGTTCCGGGGTGATACTCTGGCCGCCGACGCCGCCCGCGTGGCAGGGATCGCCATGGATGTCTCCGAGCTTCTGATGCAACTCGACCTGCCCGAAGGAGCGGACCGCAACACGGTTGTGGCCTATCACGCCGCCTGTTCGCTCCAGCACGGTCAGCAGATCAAGACCTTTCCCAAGGACCTCCTGAAACGCGCGGGCTTTACCGTGGTCGAGCCCGCGGACCCCCATCTCTGCTGTGGCTCGGCGGGGACCTACAACCTGATGCAGCCCGAAATTTCCGGCCAGTTGCGCGACCGCAAGGTGCGCACGCTGGAGGCCAGGAAACCCGACATCATCGCGGCGGGCAATATCGGCTGCATGATGCAGATCGGCCGCGCCACCGAGGTGCCCATGGTGCACACGGTCGAGCTTCTGGACTGGGCCACCGGCGGCCCGAAACCGCCAGCGTTGGCATGATGACCACCGCCTGTGTGTGAGTATTTTTGGAAAGATGAAGAGATCGCGCTTCTTCTTGATTCAAATGCTCAAATTCCGCCCTTGGCCAAACTTTCGCCCCAAAGACTTGGTATCTCGCCCGCAACGACCACGCGGGAGACGTTCATGCGGCGCGCCATCACCCTGATTCTATCGCTCTTCATCGCCGGTTCAGCGGCAGCCCAGGACACAGGGCTCAAGCGCCTCGACACCCGCGATGACGGCAAGGGTTGGGAGGCCGTGGGCCGGCTGGATCTCGACGGGCGCGGGTTCTGCACAGGTGCGCTGATCGAGCCGGGCCTTGTGCTCACGGCAGCGCATTGCCTCTTTGACAAGAAAACCGGCGAGCGGCTCGATCCCGCCAGGATCGAGTTTCTGGCGGGCTGGCGCAATGGCAGCGCCCAGGCCTATCGCTGGGTCAAACGCGCCGTGGTGCATCCCGACTATGATTTCGGCGAGGCGATTGCCGCCAACCGGGTGCGCAATGACGTGGCGCTGCTGGAACTGAGCCGCCCCATCCGCAATACCCGCGTGACACCCTTTGAGACCGATCGCCGGCCCCGGGCCGGCCAGCAGATCGGCGTCGTCTCCTACGCCCGCAACCGCGAGGATGCGCCATCCCTGCAAGAGGTCTGCGACGTGATCACCAGCCAGCAGGGCGTTCTGGTCATGTCCTGCGACGTGGATTATGGCGCCTCGGGCGCACCCATCTTCAGCTTTGATGGCGGCGTGCCGCGCGTAGTTTCGGTGGTTTCGGCCATGGCCGAGCTGGACGGGCAGAAAGTCTCGCTGGGCACGCAATTGCAGGTCCCTCTGGAAATCCTGCGCGCCGAACTCGCAGCCGGGCGCGGCGTCTTTCAGCAGGCCGCTCCGGGCATGACCCGGGTCGGCACCAAGCGCGAGACGGGCGCGAAGTTTGCCAAGCCATGAAACGGCTGGCCACTCTCTGTGCGGCGCTTGCCCTGACGGCGGCACCGGCGCTGGCGGGCAGCAGCCTGATCCGGCTTACCGACCGTGACGATCTTTTCGGCTGGGAGGCCGTAGGCAAGGTCGAGATCGGTGACACAGGCTATTGCACCGGTGCGCTGATCGCGCCCGATCTGGTCCTCACGGCCGCGCATTGCGTCTATGACGATGCGGGCAGGCCGCGCGGACCGTCCGATCTGACCTTCAGCGCCGGGCTACGCGACGGGGCGTTCATTTCGCAGCGGGACGTATCGGCCATCGCCGCACATCGCGGCTATGATCCCGGCGGGCCGCTCAACGGTCCCAATATCCGCAGTGACGTGGCGCTTTTGCGGCTCGCCCAACCGATCCCGGCGGCCACCGCTAGCCCCTATGCGCTGGCCCGGGGCGCGGATGGGCGCGAGATCAGCGTCGTGTCCTATGGCCGGGGCCGCGACAACGCGCTCAGCTGGCAGCGCGAATGCGGCATGATCGGCGCGCAAGAGGGCCTGATGGCCTTTGACTGTGACGTCACCTTCGGGTCCTCCGGCGCGCCGGTTTTCGTGCGCGAAGGCGGCCGCGCGCGCATCCTGTCGCTGATCAGCGGCGGCGGCGAATGGAAAGGCAGCCGCGTGGCGTATGGTATGGCATTGCCAGAGGTCGTGGAGCGACTGAAACGTGACCTGCGTGCGGCCCCCGCGCCCGCCTCCACGGGGGCAAAACGCATCCGTGTCGGCCAGGGCGGCGGCGCTTCGGGCGCGAAATTCGCAAAGCCCTGAGACCTCTTGAAATCCCGATGAACCATGCCCAGATCAGGTCTGTTCCGGCGCCATTCGGGCCGGGATGAACTCGCCTGTCCCATCCGGGAAGGCATCACATCAGGTATCGCTCAAACGGAGGATAACCCCATGCGAAGCTTTGATTTTGCACCGCTTTACCGTGCATCGGTTGGCTTTGACCAGATTGCAGACATGATGGACCGCGTTCTGTCCAGCGACGTCGCCCAGCCGACCTATCCGCCTTACAACATCGAAAAAACCGCCGATGATGCTTACCGCATCTCGATTGCAGTCGCCGGGTTCGCCGACGAGGATCTTTCGGTCGAGGTCAAGGACGGCGCGCTGATCGTCTCGGCCCGCAAATCCGAGGAAGACGCGGACCGTACCTACCTGCATCGCGGCATCGCCACCCGCGCATTCGAGCGCCGCTTCCAGCTGGCCGACCATGTGCGCGTTTCGGGGGCGACCCATACAGACGGTATGCTGCATATCGAGCTGGTGCGTGAAGTGCCCGAAGCACTCAAACCGCGCCGGATCGCGATCACCAGCGGCGGCGAAGCGACCGAAAAGGACGTTGTGGACGCCAAGGCCGTCAACTGATCATCAATCGGACGAAAAAATGAACCCCCGCAGAGCCGTCGCCCTGCGGGGGTTTTCACACGCCAGCCCTCAGACGGACATGCAGATGTATTTCATCTCGAGGTAATCCTCGATGCCGTGATGGCTGCCCTCGCGGCCAAGGCCCGATTGCTTGACGCCCCCAAACGGTGCCACTTCGGTCGAGATAATGCCGGTGTTCACGCCCACGATCCCGTATTCCAGAGCCTCGGCCACCTTGTAGACGCGGCTCAGGTCCTTGGCATAAAAGTAGCTCGCCAGACCGAAGATCGTGTCATTGGCCATGGCGATCACGTCATCTTCGTCCTCGAATTTGAAGAGCGGCGCGAGGGGGCCAAAGGTTTCATCCTGGCTGACCATCATGTCCTGAGTGACGCCGGTGATGATCGTGGGCGGCAGGAAATACCCCTCGCCCTGCATCGCCTCGCCGCCGCCGATCACGACCTTGGCCCCCTTTGCGGTGGCGTCGGCGACGTGCTCCTGCACCTTGTCGATGGCGTCGGCATTGATCAGCGGGCCCAGCTGTGTGCCCTCCTCCAGGCCGTCGCCGATCTTCATCGCCGAGACCTTTTCGGTCAGCTTCCTGGCAAAGGCGTCGTACACGCCCGCCTGCACATAGATGCGGTTGGCACAGACGCAGGTCTGACCGTTGTTGCGAAACTTGCACATGATGGCACCCTCGACGGCGGCATCGAGATCGGCGTCGTCGAACACGATGAAGGGTGCGTTCCCACCCAGTTCCATCGAGCATTTCATCACCTGATCTGCGGCCTGCCGCAGCAGGATACGACCCACTTCGGTGGAGCCCGTGAAGGTCAGTTTGCGGATGCCGGGGTTCTCGCAGAACTCCTTGCCCACATCTGAGGATCGGGATGAGGTGACGATATTGAACACGCCCGCCGGAATGCCCGCGCGCTCGGCCAGAACCCCCATCACCGTGGCGCTCAGCGGCGTTTCGGCGGCCGGACGGCCCACGAACGCACAGCCCGCGGCAAGCGCGGGGGCGGCCTTGCGGGTGATCATCGCGTTGGGAAAGTTCCACGGCGTGATGCTGGCGGCGACCCCGATGGGCTGCTTGATCACGGTGATGCGCTTGTCGCGCTGATGGCCCGGGATCGTCTCGCCATAGATGCGCTTGGCCTCTTCGGCAAAAAACTCGATGAAGCTCGCGCCATAGGTGATCTCGCCGCGCGCCTCGGCCAGCGGCTTGCCCTGTTCGGCGGTCAGGATCACGGCGAGGTCCTCGGCGTTCTCCATCATCAGATCGAACCATTTGCGCAGCACGGCGGCGCGTTCCTTGCCGGTCCATCTGGCCCAGTCCTTCTGTGCGGCAACGGCGGCATCGATGGCCGAACCAACCTCCTCACGGCTCATATCCGCAACATTGGCGATCACATCGCCCCGCGCCGGGTTGGTCACAGCGAACGTGCCATGGGCACCCCCTGTGAACGCGCCGTTCACATAGGCCTGTTCGGCCAAGAGGCTCGGGTCCTTCAAAAGCGTTTTAAGGTTCGTGTCGGCCATGGCTAAATCCTCCCAATTCGTCTCGCAAACCCAAAGCAGGTTGCGCTAGGCTTGTCCAGTACCACCGAAGGGATGACGATCATGGATTGGGACGACGCCTATGCCAACCTGCCCTATATTCCGGGGGCCGAGGCAATGCTGACACGCTGGTCGGACGAGGCGGCAAGCTATCGTGACGCGCTCACCCAACAGGGTCGCGCGCGACTTGGCATTCCGTATGGGGACCGCCCGCGCGAGGCCTATGACCTGTTCCTTCCCGAGGGGGCCAGCGCGGGGCTGTGCGTGTTTGTGCATGGCGGCTACTGGATGAAATTCCACCGCGATCTGTGGTCGCATTTTGCCGAAGGGATGCGAGCATCCGGCTGGAGCGTGGCCGTGCCGTCCTATGACCTCTGCCCGGACGTGACGATTGCCGACATCACAGGGCAGATCGCCACCGCAATCACCCATGCGGCGAGCGAGGTCGCGGGCCCGATCCACCTGGCTGGCCATTCGGCGGGCGGGCAACTGGTGGCGCGCATGTGCGTGGCGGGGGCGCTGCCCGAATCGGTGGCCCGGCGCATCGAAATGGTCATGCCGATCTCACCGGTGTCCGATCTGCGACCACTGATCATGACGCAGATGAACGACGCCCTTCGCCTGACCGAAGACAGCGCCATCGCCGAAAGCCCGGCCCTGCAGGACCCGATGGCGGTCCCCGTTTCGGTCTGGGTCGGCGGCGCGGAGCGTCCAGTGTTTCTCGATCAGGCACGCTGGCTGGCCGAGGCCTGGGGCGCGGGGCATGTGGTGGTGGCCGGGCAGAACCACCTCACCGTGATCGAACCGCTGCGCGAGCCTGCGAGCACGATGGTCAGGACCCTCGCGAACCCGCCCCGGACCTGATCCGGGACGGGTGGGATTTACCCGAACATCTGCCGCCAGGTGGGCACTGTGTCGGCCTTCGCAGGCATTGCCTCATGAACTGCCCGCGCAATGGCACGCGCGATGCAAGTGGCAGCTGCGTGCCCAAGGGCCAGCTGTCCGGAAAGCTCAGGTGTGTCTCCTGTCCCGGTGGAGGCGGCAAAGATCAGATCGCCATCCATCGGTGTGTGCGACGGCAGCAGGGCGCGCGCAAACCCGTCATGCGCCGCCACCGCCATCCGTGTACATTGCGCCTGGGTCAGAGCCGCATCGGTGGCGACGATCCCGATCGTGGTGCTTTCATGCTGCGCGCGTTTGGTCGCGGGCATTCCCGCCGGATAGTCCCGCGCCACCCCGCGCCCACCGAACTCGCCCCCCTGCTCGAACGGGGCCGCCCAGAATTCCGGCCCGTCGCCCACCGTCGCCTGCCCCACCGCGTTCACCGCCACCAGCGCGCCCACCACATGGCCCGAGCGCAGCACACAGGACGCAGAACCCAGCCCACCCTTGAGGTTGGCAGTGGTCGCGCCGCACCCGGCCCCGACGCTGCCCAGCTCGAATTGCTCGCCCGCATCCAGGAGCGCCCGCTGGCCCAGAATCTTGTAGGGGTTCTTGCCCCAATTCTTGTCGCCCCCGTTGAGCAGATCAAACAGGATCGCCCCCGGCACGATGGGCACACGCATGTCCCCGACCGCGAAACCCCGGCCCTGCGCCCGCAGCCCGTCGGCCACTCCCGACGCGGCATCCAGCCCGAAGGCCGACCCGCCCGACAGCACCAGCGCGTCCACCTGCTCCACCACCTTGTCCGGGGCCAGCAAATCGGTCTCCCGCGTGCCCGGCGCGCCGCCCATGACATGCACGCCCGCCGTGAAGGGCGCGTCGGCCACCAGCACCGTCACCCCTGATTTCAGGCCGATGTCATCGGCATTCCCGACCCTGAGGCCCGGCACGTCGGTGATCAGGTTGCGTCGTTTTGCCATGGTCCAAAACCGTCCTCTGCCTTGTCGCAAACCATCTTGACCGAATCCGCGCCATCGGCAAGAAGGACCGCAGGCCCAGGCGATGGCGTCGCCCCGATCAGGCCCTCCATACCCTTACAGTCCTGAACGCCGGGACCTTCTTTGCAGGAGGTCACTATGTCTGCACATCAAAACATCCAGGAGTTTGGCATCAGCGGCGTGCGCCCTGATTTCTACCGTTTCCACAATGGCGAGCAATGCGCCCTGCAATTCGCGGACAGCGAGTACGAGGCCCGTATCATAGGGCTGCGCGCCATCATGGCCGAGCATGGCGTGGACGCCGCCGTGTTCAGCTCGATGCACAACATTTCATACTACTCGGGCTTCACCTACTGCGCGTTTGGCCGCCCCTACGCCCTGGTCGTGACCGCCGATCATAATGTCACCATCAGCGCGGGCATCGATGCGGGCCAGCCCTGGCGACGCTGCTATGGCGACAACATCACCTATACCGACTGGCAGCGCGACAACTACTGGCGCGCGATTCGCCACGTCGCGGGCGAAGGCCGCGTGGTGGGATATGAGAGCGACCACCTTAGCCTTTTGCAAAAGGGCAAGCTCGACGCTTTCCTCAAGCCGTCGCAAACCGTCGACCTCTATGAGGCAACCATGCGCCAGCGTATGCACAAATCCGCGGCCGAGCTCGTCATGATCCGCGCCGGGGCCGCCGTGGCGGATGTGGGCGGCTATGCGATCCGCGACGCCGTCAGGGTCGGTGCCCGCGAGATCGACGTGGCCATGGCCGGTCGCGACGCGATGGAGCTGGAGATCGCCAAACGTTTCCCCGACGCCGAGTACCGCGACACCTGGGTGTGGTTCCAGTCGGGCCTCAACACCGATGGTGCCCACAACCCCGTGACCGGGCGCAAGCTGGAGCGTGGTGACATCCTGTCGCTCAACACCTTCCCGATGATCTCGGGCTACTACACCGCGCTGGAACGTACCATGTTCGTGGGCGAGGTCGATGAGGCGTCTCTCAAAATCTGGGAGGCCAATGTCGGCGCACACGAGCTGGGCATTTCGCTGCTGAAACCCGGCGCGAGCTGCTCGCAGGTGACCGCGCGGATCAACGACTTCTTTGCCGAGCGTGACCTGCTGCAATACCGGACCTTCGGATATGGCCATTCCTTCGGCGTGCTGTCGCACTACTATGGCCGCGAGGCGGGTCTGGAACTGCGCGAAGACATCGACACGGTGCTGGAACCCGGCATGGTGATCTCGATGGAGCCGATGCTGACCATCGCAGGCGGCCAGCCCGGCGCCGGCGGCTACCGCGAGCATGACATCCTGATCATTACCGAGGACGGCAACGAGAACATCACGGGCTATCCCTATGGCCCGAACTTCAACGTCATCGGCTGATCTACGCGAAGAAAGGGCGGCCCCCCTTGGGACCGCCCCACTGCCGGGCGACCGGCGTCACATGACGTCCTTAGCCTCACCCACATAATCTTCGAGCAGTTTCTCGTTCTTCGCTTCCTCGATCCGGTTGATCCGGTCGACCCGCGCCTGATTGTCAAAGCGGTACTTGACGAAATTCACCAGGCTCAGCGTGAGCAACAGGATGCCGATGCCCCAATACCCCTTGGTCGCCAGCGGCACGTCCACCGATTTGTAGAGCGACAGCGCCAGCAGCAAATAGGCTGCCACGACGCCCGCCAGGTTGAAGAGCATGATCAGCGTATTGTCGGGTTTTTCGAAATTGGCCATGGGTCAAATCCTTTCATTCCTTTGTCGTGGTTACTTCTTCTTGCCCTTGAGGCGCGCCAGCACATCTCCACCGGTCACCTTGGCCGCGGGGCCGAGCCCTTCACCGGCCATCCGTGCCTCAAGCCCTTCGTGGTTCAGGCCCGCCTCAATTTCCTCGAGAATGCCCGATTGTTCGAACGGATCGTCCTTGCCGATCACGCGGCTGATCAGCTCCTGCGCCTCGTCCGCACTGGACTGGTTCGCCACGGTTGTACGAAGCTTGCGCTGCATATCCTGCTCGCGCCGCATGGCCCTGGCGGTAATGGCACCCTGCTTGAGGTCGATCACCCGGCGATGCGCCTTTTCCACCGAGGCGCGCAGGCGGGTAGCCTGCATCTCCAGCCGTTCCAGCGTTGCGCGGCGCAGCTCGGCCTCGTTCTCCATCGTGGCAATGGCCTCCGCGGCCTGCCCCGCAAGCTCTTCGCGGCCCGCCTCCAGCGCCTCCTTCGCGCGGCCCGTCATGGTGACGATCCGCGTATTCAGCGCCTCCAGCATCCGCTGCTCCGAGCGTTGCCGCTGAATGAGCGTAGCCAGCGTCGCCTTGGCCGCGCGTAGCTGCGCCTCGGTCTCGCGAATCTTCTGGTCGATCAGCTCAAGCGCATAAACATCCCTTACCCGTTCCTCGGCGCGGGCACTTGCGCCGGTCATCAAGGTTCTCAAAGTTGACAGCATCGGGGTTTCCTCCTCATGAACGCCGTTCACGAAAGGGCATATGGGTGAGCCATGAACGATGTTCAAGAAAAATTTGAACGGCGTTCAGGTTTTTTTCGTGACTTCCGTAATGACAAGCGCGATCATCCGACGCAAATGATCGGGCGGCACGGCCGAGATGCGTTTCTCCAGCCCCAGCAAAACAATGCCATGCACGGAACTGAAGAGCGCCCGGGTCATCAGTTCCACATCCGCGTTGTCCAGATCGGGAA
>Ga0316205_10002406_pt1 | contig 19606 bp, 20 predicted proteins | sample 3monthpyrite_MG_FD_204941 | JGI IMG/M metagenome (GOLD analysis project Ga0316205, IMG submission 204941) | Microbial mat bacterial communities from mineral coupon in-situ incubated in ocean water Damariscotta River, Maine, United States -... | ecosystem: Environmental > Aquatic > Marine >... | reverse complement strand
ATCAACTTTGCCGGAATTGGCTTTTGGGAATGATGCTGATGATATGAGAACGCCCGGTAAACATATCGACCCTCGAGTGATGATCAGTGATATGTCAAATGATGTGGTTGAATATAGTCGAGGTCGAATTGCTTTAGTTAAACAAACTTTAACTAAACTTAAGCATAGCACCACTCATGATGGCGAATCTTATCAAGAACTTGCAGTTGGTCTGAATAGGTTATTGAGGAGCTATTTTAGGGCGAATGATGTGGTTTCACGCTACGTTGGTGGTGTTTATGTTGATCGCGCAATGGTTGGACAAAAAGGTGCAACTCAACCTTATACGCCAGTTGCAAAAGAATACCAAAAGAAGGCGGTGAATTTTATCGCGGAACATTTATTTGCGCCAGATACCTTGAAAGATGCAGAGCCTTTGTATGCTTATGCTCAGATGCAGCGTCGAGGGTTTAATAATTATGGTAAGAATGAAGATCCCAAGTTACATGAAATGCTGCTCAAAGCACAAAAACGTGTTTTATCACATCTACTCCACAAAAATGTTTTACAGAGGGTAAGCGATTCGACTTTATACGGAAATGAATACCAAGTAAATGAGCTGTTTGCCGATATGACATACGCAATTTTTGATACGGATAAAAATACTGACGTAACTACCCAACGCCAAAACTTGCAACATGAGTACGTCAATCAACTTATTGCAATTAGCGGTGTTAAAAAGCCATCAAAGTATGATTATTTTTCTAAAGCTGCCGCTTATTATCAGCTAAATGTGTTGAAAAAAATCGGGAAATATCAAACGAATGTTTCAACAGCGACTAAGGCTCATCGAGCATATCTACGCGAACTAATCGTTTCTGCACTTAATCATCATAAAAGTTAGAAAATAATTACCACCTTCGGGCGGAGACTGGTTCAACTTTGCTTTTACCCATTGCCATGCAAGATAATGACAATGGGTAAATTGACTAAACGAGTTTCCTGTTTTTGTATTGTTCACAGTTATGATTTTTTTGGAAATTAGTAAGTCAATATAAGCACTCTTTTTCAATTACCAGTGATTATTGTTTAAATCAATTGTATCCCCCTTGAACCTTCGGTAAAATCCGCGTCTTTTGGTAGTCGGGTGTTTCTAGATATTAGGTTAACTCTAAATAAATGAAATAATCGAGGCTAAACGCCAGTAAACCCCTGGAAACTGAGCTAGTTTCCACAAATTAGACTAATATCATTAGACTGGTTCAAGTCGAATTTCACTTAGGTCATTTATGTTACTTCATTCAACAAAACAAGACTGGTTAGGCAATATTCGTGGCGATGTACTCGCTGGATTAGTTGTCGCGTTAGCATTAATTCCTGAAGCGATCGCCTTTTCGATCATCGCAGGTGTTGATCCTAAAGTCGGCTTGTATGCCTCATTTTGTATCGCAGTAATAACGGCTTTTATTGGTGGTCGTCCGGGTATGATTTCGGCCGCTACTGGCGCTATGGCTCTGTTGATGGTGACTTTAGTCAAAGAGCATGGTTTGCAGTATTTGTTAGCGGCTACGCTGCTGACGGGCGTTATTCAGATAATTATGGGATATTTAAAACTGGGCAGCTTGATGAGCTTTGTTTCTCGCTCAGTGGTGACTGGGTTTGTTAATGCGCTTGCGATTTTGATTTTTATGGCGCAGCTTCCAGAGCTAACTAATGTGACGTGGCATGTCTATGCCATGACTGCGGCAGGACTTGGCTTTATTTATCTATTCCCATATGTACCGGTTATTGGCAAGCTTATTCCTTCTCCTCTTGTTTGCATTTTGTCGCTAACGGCATTTGCGATGATCGTTGGGGTCGATATTCGCACCGTTGGCGATATGGGCGAATTGCCTGATACTTTACCTATTTTTCTTTGGCCGGAAGTTCCCAAAACATTTGCCATGTTGGAGATTATTTTTCCTTATTCTATGGCTTTAGCGGTGGTTGGTTTATTGGAATCGTTAATGACGGCGACCATTGTAGATGATTTAACCGATACTCCGAGCGATAAAAACCGCGAATGTAAAGGTCAAGGGTTTGCCAATATCGGTGCGGGTTTATTGGGGGGAATGGCTGGCTGCGCGATGATTGGTCAATCGGTAATCAATGTGAAATCTGGTGGGCGAGGTCGCTTATCGACTCTGGTTGCAGGTGTGGTATTGCTCATAATGGTGGTGTTTTTAAATGATTGGGTGGCGCAAATTCCTATGGCTGCGCTGGTCGCGGTGATGATTATGGTGTCTATTGGTACTTTCGATTGGAACTCGATTAAAAATATTAAAAAACATCCGCTTTCGACTAATGTGGTTATGATCTCTACCGTGGTTGTGGTAGTTTGGACTCACAATTTAGCCTACGGTGTGTTCGTTGGTGTGTTGCTCGGTTCACTGTTTTTCGCTAACAAAATTAGTCATTTTATGTACGCGGAAAGTGAATTGGATGAAGAAACAAGCACCCGAACTTACTTCTTTCACGGGCAGATATTTTTTAATTCATCCACAAAATTTTTACAGAACTTTAATTTTAAAGAAGCGATCTCTAAAGTTGTTATTGACTTAAGTCGCGCACATTTTTGGGATATTACAGCAGTGCATTCGCTGGATATGGCGGTGATAAAATTTAGGCGAGAAGGCGCACAAGTTGAAATCATTGGTCTGAATGAAGCAAGTGAAACCATTGTGGATCGATTTGGGGTTCACGATAAACCAGAAGAACTAGAAAAAGTATTAGGAGGTCACTAATGCAAAATAATAATAAAAATTCAGAAACTCTTTTTACTGGCGAAACGGTTCTAGCTTGTATCGACGGCTCATCGGTAAGTGAAGCTGTTTGTGATTATGCAAGCTGGATCGCATCAACCATTGAACGTCCTTTAAAACTCATTCATGCCATTGAACAAAACCATAACCCCGCAGTATCCGATTACACCGGCGCAATTGGATTAGGTAGCCAGCAAGAATTACTGGTGGAACTAACCGAAGTAGAGCAGAGTCGCTCAAGTCTTTTAATTAAAAAAGGTCAGCTCATGCTCAACGCTGCAAAACAGCGAGTTTTAGACTTTGGGGTCGATAGCGTTGAAACTTATCAACACCACGGAAGTTTAACTGAGTCTTTGGTTGAATTAGAGGATGATATCAGAGTCATGGTGATTGGTATTCGTGGAAAATTACATGATAATAAAAAAGATGGGATCGGTCATCAGTTAGAGTCTGTTTTGCGGGCGATGCATAAGCCCATTTTTGTGGTCAACACCGAGTTTAAGCAACCTAAAAATGCGATGCTAGCTTATGATGGTAGTGCTTCGTGTAAAAAGGCTGTGCAAATGGTGGCTTCAAGTCAATTATTTAAAAATATTCCTTGTCATCTTGTACACGTAGGACACAACGGCGAGCAAATCTTAGGGGAAGCAACGAAGACCTTAATAGATGCTGGAGTTGAGGTGGTGAGTGTGCAATTAAATGGTCAGGCAGATGAAGCGTTAGCCAATTATCAGCTAGAAAAAGATATTGATCTTACTCTGATGGGGGCTTTTAGTCATAATCGATTTAGAAATTTCTTACTCGGAAGTTTTACCGCGAAAATGCTCGCAGCGACTAATAGACCATTATTATTTCTTAGGTAGTTTTTTATGATGATCGCATGTGCTAATGATGGTCGGTTGGGTCATTGAAATTTGCATCTTGAAGTAGAACGGGTATAAACTAACCAGCCATAGTAACTAAAAACAATTCTCAATGTCTTCAAAAGCAGTCTCAAAAATATTTTGGCTATTCGCGTTTTTTTGCTTCTTATTATTTATTCAAACAGAAGATGAAATGGCATCGACGCCCGTTTCTAGCTATTCTTTTGGATTTGCCGATAAAATCGAAGGAGACAACGCTCAGGAAAATTTCCCTGCTTTTTATGCGAGTTATAAAAAATTAAAAGATGAAAAGAATGATGATAAAAAACTCTCTCTGATTGCAAAAACTCTTGAGTTAGCAAAACAAGAGGGCTTTACGGATAAAAAAATATTACAGGAATTAAATATTGTCGCAGGAAATATTCATCAGTCGAGATGGCATATCGTTTATGCGATTGAAAGATTCAGAGCGGCACAAACGCATATTTTTGATAAAAATGTTGACCAACAACTCAAGGAGTTAAGAAAATACCTGGATAAAGTAGAAGCAGAAAGAGCACTAAACGATGACTATATTGCGACTAAATACTCAGGTCCGGCGAAAACATTTACAGGAAAAATTTTAGTGGCTTATGTTTTTGTAGATGAAGGAATAAAAACTCGTTGGAGCAAAAAAACCAAGTTGCGGGCACAGAAAGTGTTGGGTTTAGTGCAAGATTGGCAAACGACTAAAGCTAAAGAATATCAAGTTGAGGATATCGAGTTTATTAATAAAACTTTTGTTGCCAGAAAAAATCCAGCGCTTAAGCATCAACCCAAAATATCATTTGGTAGTTCAAATGTGGATATTAATCAATTTGTTATTTCAATCGCAGAAAGTTTAGGTGAAAAGAGTATTGGAGATTTTATTGAGAGTCAGGTCAAGCTATCAAATGCAGATCAAGGGGTAGTGTTTTTACATACCAATTTAGATCAGCGTTCGTTTGCGCATCGATGCGGCTACACTCATAAAAAAAGATCTTTAGTGAATAACAAATTTGAAACAACCATGATATCTCAATGTCGAGATGAGTATGTTATGTTAATGGAAGAAGTTAAACGGAATAGATGGGATAAAATGCATTACGCCCAAGCTCACGAAATGATGCATGTGTTTGGTGCGGCAGATCTTTATAATATAAAAAAGGCAAGCGACTATGCGGTGACTGATATCATGAATTTTCAGAGTAAACAATTAGATAATTCTAGTATAGAGCCAATTACTGCGTATGCTATTGGTTGGAAAAATGAAGCACCGAAAGCGCCATTTAAAATTTTGGAACGATAGAAAAAACTAAAAGATATAATAGAGGAAAACAGCATGGAAACTAGTTCACTTGTACAAACATTTACCTTTTTGGGCATTAATCTTGTTTACGCCCTTATTACGCTTTTGGTGAGTGTTTTTGCGTTAGTTATTATCGATAAATTTGTATTTACTAAAATTGATTTTATCGAAGAGATAAAAAAGGGAAATATTGCGGCTAGTATTTTCCAGAGTACTATTTTAATTTTTATTGGTTTAGTTGTAGCGGTGTCTATGAGCTAGATTAAAAGGTAATACTCACACGTTTCTTTAAATTTGCCCCTTTGAAGACGATTTGCAGTTAAATAGTCATGAAATGAGCGGTTAAAGGGGTTGCGGAGCCAAATTCCACTGGACTTTCACTAGCGGTGCTCTTATTCTTTAATGGTTAAACTAAGTAGTAAATTATTCATTTAGTAGGAGTAATAATTTTTTAGTGTAAACAAAGTTGCAAATCAGTTATGTGTCAATGGAGATACCGGAATGAGATGTCTTGGTTTTGCATTTGTTATCATTGTTTTTTGTACGTCCTTATTCGCATTTTCTGCGAATTATTCATTTGTTAAGCCCGAACAAGTTGGTTTGTCTTCAAACCGTCTAGAGCGACTCGATCAATTAGTCGAAAATCACCTTGAACAAAAAAAGATTGCTGATGCCGTTTTGCTCGTCATTGAGAAATAGTTTAAAAATATTATGGCGCTGGAAAAATACCAAGTAATTGCTTTATCGACCTTAAGAAATATAGGTTATTTTAAAACTAAGAAGAATAGATTAAGCTGAATGAGTAGTATGTATAATAAAAGTATCAAACTTCGAATAGTCATGGCCCTGGTAATTATAGTCTCAGGAGTTTTGATCCTGTCTGAATCCTATTATTACAAATCTGCGCATGATCAAGCAACTCGCGAGTTAAATCAACTTTGTGATCGTATCATTACTCGCTTAGCAGAAAATCTTGCTTTACCTTTATGGGAGGTCGATGATAATTGGGTCAATAAAATAGTCACCGCCGAAATGAGAGACAAACAAGTTTATGCGGTGACTGTCATCGGAAAAGGTGAGGTTTTACTCAGTAATAAAAGAGATGCTGATTGGCAAATAGTTGAGTCGAATGAAGAAATACATTCAGGTAACTATATTATTCATGATAAAAATATTGTGATGGATGGCGAAATAATTGGCAAGGTTAAAATTTATTTGACGAGTCAGTTTATGGATCGTCGACTCAAAGAAGAAGCCGTAGAAAAGATATCAATCACGGCAGCGATCATTGTTTCAATGATTGTTTTTCTGGTTTTAATGTTAAATCGAATCGTTATTAAACCTTTGTACAAACTCATGGAAGGAGTAAAAGCGATTAGCCGTGGAAAGTACGATCAAGATCTCGACCTCTCTCAGCAAGGTGAAATTGGTCTGCTAAGTAAAGAATTTGAGTTTATGCAAAGGAATGTGCTACTGCGAGAAAAACAGTTACGAGATAGCCAAGCTCAAGTTCACTTATTGCTTGACTCCACCGCTGAGGCGATTTATGGGATCAATACAGACGGGGAGTGTACTTTTATTAATCGTTCGTGTCTTAAAATGCTCGGGTATGAGGATTCGACTCAACTGTTAGGTAAAATCATTCATGAGCTAATATATCATAAATTTGCAGGTGGAAGATCTTACCCATTCGAAAAAAGTCATATATACCACACGATTCAAAATAAAAAAGAAACCCACATCGAAAATGAGATCCTTTGGCGAAAGGACGGAAACAGTATTGCTGTTGAATATTGGTCGCATCCGATTATTCAAGATGAGCAATGTCTCGGTGCTGTAGTGACATTTCTTGATATCACTACCCGTTTAGCAACACAAAAAGCTCTCGAAGATAGCGAACAAGATTTAGCTATCACTTTAAATAGTATCGGAGATGCCGTGATTGCGACTGATTCAAATGGTCGAGTGTCGAAAATGAATCCTGTAGCAGAAAAGTTAACAGGTTGGTCATTTAAGCAAGCGGAAAATAAATTGTTGAAAGATATATTTCCGATTATCGACGCATCTACACGCGAGCCGATCTTAAATCCGGTTGAGAAAGTCTTAGAAACTGGAGAAACAATCTATTTGAGCAATCACACTACCTTAGTTGCTAAAGATGGTACAGAGCGACAAATAGCTGATTCTGCGGCACCAATCAGAGATGCTGATAATAATATTAAGGGTATGGTTTTAGTCTTTAACGATGTTACCGAACAATATCTTTTACGAGAGCAAGCACGTATCTCACAACAAGAACTTCATGTGAGGGAGAAAGAGCAGCGGGACATGATTAACTTCATGGTGAATGCGGTGATCAGTATCGATGAAGTGGGCAGCATTTTGAGTTTTAATACTGCCGCTGAAAAGCTATTTGGTTATCAATTTGAAGAAGTAAAAGGAACCAACGTTAACCGCTTAATGCCAGAGCCTTATGCCAGTCAACATGATGGTTATTTACAACGTTATTTGACAACAGGTGAGAAACGAATTATTGGTTTTGGTCTAGAGGTTAAAGGTCTAACTAAACTCACGCATATTTTTCCAATGCGACTATTGGTTGCAGAGTTACCTAAATCTGACGATGGCAAGCGTCGATTTATTGGTTCCTGTGTCGATCTAACTCATGAAAAATACCAAGAAATGCAATTGCGTAGAACTCAAAAAATGAATGCTCTGGGTAAACTAACCGGAGGGATTGCTCACGATTACAATAATATGCTGGGAGTCATTTTAGGTTATTCGGATCTTCTTAAGAGTAAATTGATTGATCAACCTAAACTAGCAGACTATGCAGATCATATTCTTCACGCCAGCAAACGGGGCGCTAAGTTGACTAAAAAACTTTTATCTTTTTCACGCAGTGAATCCACCGAAGCAATTCCGCTTGATCTCAATAAGATATTATTAGAGCAACAAGATTTATTACAAAAAACTTTGACCGTTAGTATCAAACTTGAGATTGATACCGAAGATGATCTTTGGTCTGTTCAACTGGACAGCAGTGATTTAGAAAATGCAATTTTAAATATGAGCATCAATGCAATGCATTCTATTAATGCTGCAAAAAATAAAGACCTTCGCGCACTAACGATCCGTACCAGTAATCAAGTACTCAATAATTTAGACGCTTCTACACTAGGATTAAAAGCAGGAGATTATGTCCGACTTAGTTTGACTGATACAGGAATCGGAATGGATGAGGCGGTCAAAGAAAGAATATTTGATCCTTTCTTTTCTACTAAAGGTGAGGACGGAACAGGACTTGGGCTTTCGCAAGTTTTTGGATTTGTTAGTCGTGCTGGCGGCGCTATCCATGTTTATTCCGAAGTCGGTCATGGTAGCCAATTTGCGCTATATTTTCCAAGATATAAAGAAACGGATACGAGCGTACATGGTGATAATAACAACATGCAGACAAGTTTTTCTGGTTCAGAAACCATTCTTGTTGTCGATGATGAAGAAGCGTTGCGCGATTTGTGTAAGGAGCTGCTAACCCAAGAAGGCTATCAAGTTTTCTGCGCTGAAGGAGGCGCGCAAGCAATAGACATTTTAGCGAAAGAGCATATTGATTTGGTAGTATCTGATATCATTATGCCTGAAATGGACGGTTACCAACTTGCGGCAATTATACAAGCTAAGTATCCCCAGATGAAAATCCAATTGGTCAGCGGGTTTTCTGATGAGCGACATAAAGAAAATATTGATGAAAATTTAGAGAAAGGGTTATTAAGCAAACCTTACAGTTCACAAACGCTACTTAAAAATGTTAGGAATTTGCTCGATATCGAACGTTAATATTAGACAAATTAAAAATTAGTAAGAAATAATTTAAAAGACGAAAAAGGAACATCACTTTTATGACTGAACCAACCATCTATATCATTGATGACGATCAGCCAACAGTTGACTTGATAATCGAATACGCAGATCTTTTAGGGTATCAAGCTAGAGGTTACACCTCCGCAACGAAATTTTTTAGCGAAAGTGAAGATTTCGTAAAAGGGTCGATTATCGTTTTAGATCTTAATATGCCAGATATGGATGGTATTGAGGTCATGAGGCATATGGTAAAAACGGGCAAACGTCTACCATTCATATTAGTGAGCGGCTATGATTCTAGCGTACTGCATTCTGCGGAACAGTTAGCAAAAGCTTATTCGTTAGATATTATCGCGTCTATCGCCAAGCCTTTTGAGTTCAAAATATTCAAAGATATTTTGTATCTACGAGGCATTTTGAAGCAGCATACCGAGCATGGAGTGCCTCAGCAATCGCAGGTGGATTTGCCGATCAATGTTTTTGAGTTAGAAGCGGCCATTCGACAAGACCAGCTAGTGCTCCATTATCGACCACAAATTGAAATAAAAAGCGGATTGCTCACCAGCGTAAAGGCACAAGTTAACTGGCAGCATCCCAATCATGGATTAATGCCGCCTGAATTATTTATTCCATTAGCTGAAAGCAATGGGCTTATTGCTGAAATGACTGCTGAAATTATTAAATTAGCTGTCGAACAGACTATGCGATGGCGTTCGCAAAAAACGATATTGCAGGTTTCGGTTAATATTTTAGCGGAAAATATTACTTCGCTTTCCATGCCAGAACAATTGAGTCGAATTCTAGAGCAACGAAATTTAGATCCATCAATGTTAACACTTGAAGTAACTGAAAGTGCGTTAATGGGAGAGTTAGTTACATCGCTTGATATACTCACTCGGCTCAGAATGAAAGGAGTAGCACTTTCGGTGGGAGATTTTGGAACCGGACATTCATCTTTATCATTGTTATACCGTATGCCGTTTACTGAACTTAAAATTGATCAAAGTTTTGTTACTAACATGGCGCAAAATGAAGAAGCGCAGGGCATAGTAAAAACCTGTATTAAATTAGGGCACGAGCTAAATATGTCGGTTGTTGCTGAAGGAGTAGAAAGTGAGCAGACGCTTGATTTCTTAAGTGAGATGAATTGTGATAGAGCTCAAGGAAGTTTTATAGCCGATTTTATGCCAGCGGAAGATTTGATTCATTGGATGAAAAAACGAGAGCAGGATATAAAAACTAATCTCGCTTCAAATTAAATGTTGAATCACAAAACTTTTCAAGATTAGCAAGGCAAGCATTCCAACCTTGGTTGTGCATTTTTCTTGACTCATCCGATGGAAACAAAGAATGAACCAATTTTAGCTCCGTTCGATTTGCCGAAATTTCACGGAAATTAAGTTTGACTAAACTGTCAGTAGCAATTGCTGAATTCCAAGAAAATTCAATAAAAGAATATCGAACAATTTCTTTGTATTGCCCGTCAATTTTTGAATCTGTACCATTTTCAAAATACATAGTTACAGAAAAGTGTCCATTGATTTTGAAGCTGGATTCGACCGACGAATCTTTAAATTTTTCAGATGCAGCGAAAAACCACTTGGCCATAGTGTTCGCATTTGACCAGGCGTCGAATAATTCTCGTTTGCTACAGTTAAAGGTCTTTTTTATAATGAGCTCATCATTTTTCATGCCAATTTCCTTTTACGGATATTTCCAAGTAAACTCTCAGAGTTAAACCTATGAAGTTGAGTCTGGAAATCTTACCTAGATAAAACCATTTTAATTACCGAGAAAGTCTTCTAGTTCTTGAAAGCGGCTATTCCAAAAACTTTCGTACATACTAGTATATGCGACAACTTCTTTCCAGATATCTTCATTCATATGACAAAAAACTCGCTTACCTTGTTTGGTTTTGTGAAGCAACTCAGCTTCCTGAAGAAGTTTGATATGTTTGGAAATAGTACTTAAGCTCATATCAAAATTTTCAGCTAGCTCGCTGACTGTTTTTCTTCCTTCAGATATTTTTTCTAATATATCTCGACGACGACTATCCGACAAAGCAAAAAATATAAGATCAAGGCGTTTTTTAGTTTCCATAGACGGAAAGTATACGCTTTTAAAAACGCAACACAACAGAATATTCTTTATTTATATCAACAAGATAGATAAATAGTAATTTTTTTCATTAAAGATGTTTGAAAACCATATGAGATCTCTATCATAAGTTGGGTATTGAACTGATTTATCTAGGTTAAATTATTTAGCCAACACGTAAGTACATAAATAATAGGAGAAAAAAATGAGTAATATATCGTTAAAAATTGGCGTAGCAACAAGCAAGCAACAGACTATGAAAGCACTAAACACCATAGATGGTTTATCTAAATGGTGGACAAGTGATACGAGCGGTGAAACAAGCGAAGGCGGCGTGATCCTTTTTCGTTTTGGTGAAGGCGGGCTTGATATGAAAGTTACCAATGATACAGCTGAAGGCGTTGTTTGGGAATGTGTGGCAGGGCCCGAAGAGTGGATCGGAACGGAAGTTTTTTTTACTTTAAAAGATGAAGACGAAACCGCGATTTATTTTCAACATAAAGGATGGAAAGAAGAAACGCCTTTTCATCATCACTGCTCAATGAAATGGGCAACATTTTTGTTGAGTTTAAAGCAATATTTAGATGAAGGAACAGGTCAACCTTTTCCTAATGATCAGAAAATATCGACAGTTGCTTGAGATTTAATTTAAAGATATAGTGACAGCTTAATTGTATACATCATCAAAGGATGTCATAAGATGAAATATCAAGGAAGTTGTCACTGCAATGCGATTCAATTTGAGTTTGAATGTGAAAAAATTGATTCGGCACTTCAATGCAATTGTTCTATCTGTATTCGCAAAAATACTATTATGTCAAAAACCTACATACAGCCAAGAGATTTTAAATTGATTAAAGGTCAGAGAAATTTATCGACCTATCATTGGGGGGATAAAGACGTGAATCATTATTTTTGCAAAACCTGCGGGATCTATCCATTTCACGATACTGTTTATGAGCCAGGAAAGTATCGGGTTAATTTAGGCTGTGTTGAAGGTTTAAAACCAAGAGACTTAGATATTGTTCAGTTTGATGGAAATAATGAATTGTAGTTTGTGAGAATAGGTTGGCGAATTAAATGGAACAACAACTTAAAGATAAATTGGTTAGTTTAGAGCTACTCCTACTAAAAAAAGAAACACGAGCTTCAAAAGTAGAGTTAGAGCGATTGATAGCTGATTATTTTTTAGAAATAGCAGCAATGGGTATTCGTTTTGGAAAGTTAGAAGCTATTGAGCGGTTACCAACTGAGGTATTTCCAGAATTCACCTCAACAGATTTAAAGTCCGAAAGCTTTCAGATTCAATTTTCCAGACTACCTACAAAGCAACAATTAAAAGACCGAAATAAGGTGTTGTTCATTATTCTTTACGGAGTTCTATTTGGAGATTAAATAGTGTATGTTGGCAAATGGTGTTTCATCAAGGAACACCGTGTGATAGTTTCTAAAACTAGTTAATCAATACTTGAAAGAAGGTTTGTATGGAACTTCTGCTTATCAAGTTCGAATTTCTAAATATTTTGATTGGATTATCAAGGTAATAATAAATGGTTAATAGTTCTAAGTTTGAACGGAGTAAAATTTATGAGAACTAAATCCAAAGGCGTTCGAGGTAACAATAAAATCTCTAACACGCTAAATAAAAAAGTTGATGGAAGATTTGGGAAAAAACAGAAGTCGAGATTTGTTATAGTAGTTTTCTTGATCTTATTTATGGTCATAACTTATATTGCGGTTGATATGTTAGGTGTTAAAACCGGGGTACTATTTTCTCTTGGTGGTGCTATAGCTCTTGTTATTTCAAGTTATCTGAGAAAACAGACCGATGAGATAACGCAAAAACGTAATTGGAGGGCTTTTGATAAAGATGAATAAAGGTGTTGGGATTACGTATAGAATTTTTGAATTTATCGGATGCTTATGAAACCAGAGATATATCAAATAGAGGTGATTGGAAAAGGCTTCCTCGCGGTAATGGCAAAACCTGTTTCTGGAGAATGGATCGGCGAAGAATTTTTAGGGATTGCAAATGAAGGTATTGAGCAAATTGTATCGTTAGTATCAAACTATGATGTTATTTTTGATGTCAGAACGTCAAACTAGTATTAGTATATTCTTTACTTATGAGCACTCTCTTCGTTATTGCTGAAGGTCGAATCTGGCACAAGTATTAGGATAGAATATTTTTGAGATAGGAGTGATAAACCTAAAATCAGCTATCCAAGTGCTTTCTAATATTTTGAATAGATAACAATAAAGTCATCGATCCATTTAGCGACTCTTGAAAGCCATAACTTAAATAAAATTGCTTTGCCTGATCTGATATTGCGTGAACTAGCAGCCCTCTAATACCTACATTTTTGGCGATAGACAGGGTGCGAAACATGATGTCTTTTAATAACCCCGATCCAAATCCGCAGCATTGGAATTTTTCATCTATAGCCAGTCGACCTAAGACAATAACAGGGATCGATTCTGGCATATTTCGCCCGAATGATTTTGGTGCGACGATCCTTTCAACACTTCCAGTCGCGAGCGCATAGTATCCAACAACTCGTAGCTTGTTCTCACAAATAACGAAAGTACGGCTTGCGCCATTATTTTGATTTTTAAGAGCTCGTTTTTTAAGCCAGTCGTCAAGAGACTCAATACCTGAGCAAAAACCACTGGTCTCATGGTTATCTGTTAAAACCGTTGGTGAAGTTATTTTTCCCAAGGTGATGGCTCTTTTAATAACGCTTTTAATTTTGGGTTAGCCTCTATTGGTTCGTCGAGTGACTTTTTGAAAGCTTCAAAATCTTCATCGTTTAGGCAAAAAAGACGTTGATCTAACAAAACATTTTCAGCTTCGCGACAGGCAACATCTAAAATAAAAGCACTTCTGTCTTTATTCATTAATGCGGCGGCTTTGGTGAGTAGAGTTGCTTGGCTAGGTTCTACTCGCATATTAATGGGGGCTGTTTTTGACATGATATGGGTTTTCCGTATATCTATTGATTATACAGTTTAGTGTATCTAATCAATATACACAAGGCTTGATTGACAGGACTTGATTGATCTAAGCGATGGCTTACTTGGGTTCGGTTTTAATTGAAGTAAATGGACTGGATCTGAGAAACTATCGGAAGTCGTCATTAATTTGGTCAAAGACTACTGATAAACATAATCAGTAAACAAAAGATTTTCGATAACATCTTTACCCGTTTCTTCTTTTAAAACGGCGACAACGCTCTCTTTAGCTTTAAGGCGTAGTTTTTCTCGTTCACTAAATGGCTGAATGACGGATTTATCCTGTTGGTTAAAAAAATCAATCAGTTTATCTTGGATGAGCGGAGTATGTAGTTCGACAAGATCATAATTTTCTTGTCCGCGTACCGCGATATTAACTTGAACCACCACATAACCGATTTTTTTGCCTGTTCCTTGGTAAAAGGTGAGGATATTTGGCTCTATTTCAAAGTACATGATGGGTTCCGCTCTTACTTCATCGCCATCTCCTTCAGCCTCTTGTTCCGCTTTTAACAGAGTTGAGGAAAAAGTAAAAGTTGCTAATAGCATGATAAATAACCATTTTTTTGATGTGTTCATCATTGTATTGCTCGCGCAGTAGAGGATTCTCTTATTAGTATAGCTAAATCAGAGATTTTGGGAGTTCTTTTTGCATTTTCGATGTGCCCGATTAGGTTAAAAATCAATCACTCGATCAATGTGTCATATTTAGATAATATTATGAGATAATAATTCTGATATTAGCCATTTAAGGATTTCTTCTAGATGTTTTTAAAAAAATTACTGATAAGCTCATTGCTTATTTGCGCCGTTCTGTGTCAATTTCAGTCAATCTCAGCCAAAACGGTGACAAAGCCAAAAAATATCATCCTTTTTATTGGTGATGGAATGGGACCTTCTCATGTTAAAGCGTTTCGGATGTTCAAAGATGATCCTACAACAGAAGGTGTTGAAACATTATTGCTTGACTCGATGCTTGTGGGCAGTTTAAGAACTGATCCTAAAATGCCGGTAGTTAATGAAGATTTCTCATCCCCAACAAAACATCAAGCAAACGGTGCGGTAACGGATTCTGCCGCTGCCGCTACGGCTTATGCGACAGGCTTTAAAACCACGAACGGACGTATATCTGTCGATGAAGAAAACAAACACCTTCCAACTGTTTTAGAAAAGGCAAAACATCTTGGATTATCCACGGGGTTGGTGGTCACTTCATCATTAACGGGTGCGACTCCCGCTGTTTTTGTAGCACATATAAAAAATCGTCGTAAAGATAAAAAAATCGCCAATCAATATGTTGAAAATCTTCATAAAGGCTCACCTTATGTTGATGTAATGCTCGGAGGCGGAGCAAAATATTTTATTCGGGATGACCGTAATATAGCAAAAGAATTTGCAGCACTTGGATATAATTTTGTTGATAATAAAAAAGATCTTAACAACTCGGATGACAAAAAACTATTCGGATTATTTGCGAAAAAAGGTTTAGATAAGATGTTAGATCGCGATGAAAATACACCTTCTTTAGCTGATATGACTAGAGCGGCGCTTAAACAGTTATCTAAAAATAAAAAAGGTTTTTTTCTTATGGTCGAGGGAAGCCAGGTTGATTGGGCTGCACATCGCCAAGACATTGTTGGGGTGATGTCTGAAATGCAGGATTTTGAAGATGCGATAGCTGTCGGTTTTGACTTCGCAAAAAATGGAGAAACCCAAATTATAATAACCGCTGATCATGCAACTGGCGGACTTTCACTTGGCGCTGAAATTGATGGCGAATCGCCATACCAATGGAACAGTCGTTTTGTGAGCGCGTTTACTGCGACACCTGAAAAGATAATTAAAGAAGCACTTAAATCTGATGATTTATTTGCAGAAATTCAAAAATACTCAGGACTTAAACTAACCAAAAAGGAACTCCGTAAACTGTCTGATATCGAACCCGAAGAACACAGAAAGAGTCTTGCCTTTATAAATGGATTAATTAATAAGCGCAGTCGTACTGGTTGGACGACTCATGGGCATACTGGTGTTGATGTTAACTTGTATGCCTATGGTCCAGCAAGCAACCAACTAATAGGTCACTGGGATAATACTAAAATTGGGAAATTTATCTTTAAATTATTAGATGATTTATAAGATAATCCAATAATTTGAATTTATTTCGCATCATTGATTTTTAATAATTGCGCAGCTCACGTCGTAATAATTTGCCTACCGTTGATTTTGGTAATTCATCAATAAATACCACTTGCTTTGGAACTTTGTAAGCGGTTAGATTTTCTTTGCAGAAATTAATCACATCCATTTCTTGAATATTATGATCGCTTTTAACCACAAAAAGTTTTGCCGCTTCACCAGACTTTTCATCTTCTATACCAATGCAGGCTGATTCCAAAACACCTTGCATATTAGCAACCACCGCCTCTATTTCGTTTGGATAAACATTAAACCCAGAAACTAAAATCATATCCTTTTTACGATCGACAATATGAAAAAAACCTTTGCCATCGAGCATGGCAATATCGCCAGTTTTAAAGTATCCGTCTTTAGTCATAGATTCAGATGTGGCTTCAGGGTTGTTCCAATAGCCTTGCATGACTTGAGGTCCTTTGGCACAAAGCTCGCCTGTTTCGCCTTGCTCGACTTGGTTTTCATCGTCATCCCGAATCGATATATCGGTCGAAGGTAATGGAATTCCGATCCCACTGATATATTCGGTTTCAGTACCAAGATTGAGCGATAAAACTGGTGAAGTTTCAGAAAGACCATAACCTTCTTTTAACCTCTTACCGGTAACACTTTCCCATTTTTCTGATACAGCTTCTTGCACTGGCGCGCCGCCGCCAACGGTTAACTTTAATGTAGAAAAATCAATTTCTGAAAAGCCTGGAGTGTGAACCAGTCCGTTAAATAAGGTATTAACACCGGTGAAAATAGTTGCTTTGGTATTTTTCCAAGTTTTAACAAAATTTACCATGTCTCTCGGATTAGCAATTAACACATTTTTTGTACCAAAACTAAAATACGAAAGAGTATTCACTGAAAGTGCAAATATGTGGTACATAGGGATCGCAGTAATGATCGTTTCTTCACCTTTCATAATTAAATGCTGAGCAAATTCTTCGTATTGCATAATGTTGGCGATTAGATTGCCGTGACTTAACATTGCCCCTTTAGATAATCCAGTGGTACCGCCAGTGTATTGCAAAAATAAAAGATCGTTTTGAGTTAAGTTTGGTTCTGCTAAGGTTAAATCTTTTCCTTGATTTAACGCGTCTGTAAAAGAGATGGCTTTTTCTAGCCGTGGGTCACAAGCTTCTGTAGGTAGCCCTTTATTGATTAAATCATCGAGACCAACAACAATAATATTTTTTACACTGGTATTCTCAATAATATCCGCTAGTATTTTTGTTGAGGCAGAAAATATAATAATGGTCTCAACTTGTGCATCGTTTAATTGGTGTTCTAATTCGTGCGGCGAGTAGAGTGGGTTAATACTTACTTGGACGGCACCAATTCGAATTATTCCCCACATGGAGATAACAAAAGAAAAAGTATTTGGGCACATAACCGCAACTCGGTCACCTTTTTTGATGCCTATTTTATTTTGTAAATAAGCGCCAAAATCTGATGAGAGTTGTTCGACTTGCGAATAGGATATTTCTTCGCCAAAACTAACATAAGCGGTTTTGTTCGAATAGCGCTCAATTGCTTGATTAAATATATCTAGCAGTGATTGATATCGACTCGTATCAACTTCAGTTTTGCTATCTTTCGGATAGTTTTTAAACCATGCTTTTTCCATTTGTGTGCCTATTTTGTTTGTCAGTTTTCTATTTTGTCGTTTTTACATAGCTATTCTTAAGTCGTTTACATCGTCACCTTGTTTGAAATCAATTTAAACGCGTTTTTGATTTTACCAAAAAACTGGTCGCAGCCTTTTACGTTATGTCTTTGTTTAAGGTAGTCAGGATTATTGAATGCAAGCCAGACTTTACTGTCAGTATCTTTCCAAATAAGTGCTTTTTGCGGTAAGTCAATCGCAACAGTCGGAGCGCACTGCATCAATTTGCTACCAATTTTTGGGTTTCCGAAGATTACCACTGTTGTGTCGTGTAGTTCGATCCCTACATTCTTAGCTCCAAGGCTGTGATCGACGGTCTTAAAAATGGTAAAACCCTTTTCTTTTAGCGTATCGACGAGACGAGTGCTGGTCTCACTAACAGAATATTTGCTGGAATAAGTCAATAAATCTTCACGATTTTGACTAATTACAGCAGTTGAGCTTACAAGTAGCGTGATCAGCAATAGGCTTTTTTTCATTCGATTGACCTTGTTTCGGTTAATAAGATGCAAGTATCATATCAATTAACAAACATGAGCGCTATTGACTGAGTATCAATGTTTGCTTTTGCACTCTGTGTGTAGTTTACTCAGCGTGTGAGGTTGCCTAATATGAGCGTTTGAATTAGGGTAAAAGCAATCCGAATCAGATGTAACAGGAATATATAAACACGTGACTAAAATCTTTGAAACACCCAACCATTTACACCGTTCTCACCGAGTTGGCTGGCTAAGAGCCGCCGTAATGGGGGCTAATGATGGTATTGTATCTACCGCGAGTTTATTGATCGGAGTGGCGGCGGCGGCGGCATCACATTCTGAGGTAATGCTCGCTGGGGTGGCAGGTTTAGTTGCCGGTGCTATGTCGATGGCTGCAGGAGAGTATGTTTCGGTTAGTTCACAAGCGGATACCGAAAATGCCGATATAGAGCTTGAAAAACACCATTTAGAAAATCACGCAGAGTACGAATTGCTGGAGCTCACCGATATTTATATTGAAAGAGGCTTAGATAATGAGCTTGCCGCGCAAGTCGCCACTCAATTGATGGAACATGATGCGTTAGGTGCGCATTTGCGCGATGAATTAGGCATTCATGAACGGACTAATGCTCAGCCAATAGTTGCGGCAGTTACTTCGGCAGCGGCTTTCACTGTTGGTGCCGCGTTTCCCATAATTGTCGCTTATTTTTCTGGGTTAGATAAGTTGATCATGTTTGTAGCTGGATTTAGCATTTTGTTTTTAATTGTGCTTGGAAGCCTAGCCGCTAAAGCTGGTGGTGCGAGCAAACGGAAAGGCGCTCTACGGGTGGTTTTTTGGGGGGCTTTAGCTATGTTAGCAACCGCGTTGGTGGGGCGGTTGTTTTCAATGGTGATCGGTTGATAGTGATACACTGTCTATTCACAAAAAACTTGTTTCGATTAAAAAAGCTCGGTATTCCCGTCACCTTTTCCAACAGTTAAGTCTGAAGCTGGCACTTCGTCTTCCAGTTCGGATAACAACTCGATGACTTGATTGCTCGACTCTTCCATCAAGATCAGTCCTTTGCGGGTGGCTTCTTTGTCCCCATTTGTATAAGCGTTAATTGCGGAGATCCCTCCCTTATGCACATTAACGTGAGGTTGTTCAAGCCGTTTGTAGGCGGATACCCCCTTGAATTGCCGACCTTTACCTTGGTAGTACCATTTTCCAAGACGACACTGATGGTGATCAGCAAAATCGGCAGATGTTTTGTCAGACAACCCCCATATAGTTCGATAGACTTCTGATTTCCAGGTTACGTGATCTAGCTTAACGGTTTGTAAAAAGCTTAAATGGGTGG
>Ga0316205_10002405_pt1 | contig 19607 bp, 41 predicted proteins | sample 3monthpyrite_MG_FD_204941 | JGI IMG/M metagenome (GOLD analysis project Ga0316205, IMG submission 204941) | Microbial mat bacterial communities from mineral coupon in-situ incubated in ocean water Damariscotta River, Maine, United States -... | ecosystem: Environmental > Aquatic > Marine >... | reverse complement strand
TACCGTATCCTTGGAATATAGGTATGGCAGTTGCTCAGGGTGTTGCCGGTATGGTTCAGGTTCAAAAGATAAAAAGCCAGAGTTTCGGTGGTGGTGGTGGTGGCGTAAGTGTGGGCGGCGGTGGCGGTGGCGGTGGATCTACTCCTAGCTTACAGCCAGACGATTTTCTTATCCCTTCTGATTCATCAGGATCAGAGGCGGTATCTACGGGTCAAACTGCGAGAATCGTTATTCAGGGAATGGGCGCACATACAGAGGCCGCTAGGGAATTATTAGAGGTTCTTATAGAAACAAAACAAGACATGGGTAATATCAAAGAGGTGGTTTTTAGCTAATGGCAATTATTGTAAGCACAGCATCAGCGGGCAATGGTCGAATAGGATATAAGAACCTATTTACAAATGCAGGCGCTACCGTGACAGCCTCAACAGAGGCCACAGGATTCGCTAAAGAAAACGCTTATGACTGGTTCGGCTTTGATTGGTGGAAACCGACAGCCACAGGCGATAGCTGGTTAAGGGCTTCTTTTGGTTCTACTCAAGTAGCGAATTATATGGCTGTTTGGGGGCATGATTTAGCAGACCACGCGGCAAGCGTTAAGCCTCAATACTCAACTAATGGCGGTTCAACATGGCAGGATGCAGAGAGCGCGGTATCCCCTAGTGATAATGATACCCTTCTAATCTCATGGGCTGATATTACGGCAGCGGATTGGCGTATATTGGTCAATTGCGCCACGACTATTCCCGTTATCGGGGGTGTTCAAATTGGCGAGGTGCTAGAGTTTCCTAAAAGTATGGAGGTGGGATTTTCCCCACCGTCATTAGTGCCTAATATAATGATGAAAACCGCGCGTTCTGAGAATGGTGCTTTTATTGGCGGATCTCAGTTAAGTCAGGGTGTTATAGGTAGTTTTAAGCTATCAACCTTAGACCCTGCATGGGTGCGTTCTGAATGGATACCGTTTATAAATCACTTCCAATCTCCGAAGCCTTTTGTTTTAGCATGGGATGTTAATACGCATTCTGATGAGGTTGTATTGGGATGGGCGAAAGATGGCGCTAAAGCTAAATCCCCGTCCTATAGCTCTACCCTATACATGAATATTTCATTAGAGTTTGAAGGCACGCCATGAGCTACGATACGGAAAAGGTAAAGATAGGTAGAGAGCCTTTTACTATTATCGGAATGGTAATGGATTATTGTAGCTTAACGGCTGGTGTAGGCGCGTGTACGGCAACAGAAACGGGGGATAACAAGTGTTTTAATACTCGCGCTACCTGCAACGATACAGCCAACTACGACAAAACCACAAAGGAATATAAGTTCTGCCAGCCTAGATCATCCATGCCAAAAGGCGAGGCAATGTTTCCGGTTATCGATGGCAAAGTAATGAAGGCGGGTACATCGACAACGGGCGGCACAGGTTTAGGTAAACGCGCGGTATTGAGGGTTAAATTAAGCGACTTTCCCCACCACGATAGAGACATAGACCCTTATATATCAGAAAGGACTTATACGGCATTAGATAGAGGCACGTTCTGGGGTAAGTTTCTAGTCCGTAATCCTTATTACGAAGGCCGCACATTAAAGGTCTATTATGGCTATATCGGTGATACATTTTCCTTTAATGATTTTGAAATACAAGAATATGACATAGTTGATATAAAAGGCGTAAACAATGGTGCTGTAGAAATAACGGCTAAAGATGTTTTAGTAAGAACTTACGATAGAAAATCACAATATCCATCGGTATCAACCGGCTCATTATTGGCGAATATTGCAGCGGGCGCTACATCAGCCACGCTAACCCCTACCGGCATAGGAAATAGTGAATATCCAGCAAGCGGCACACTATCCATAGGCAAAGAGGCGATGACGTTTACCCGCTCTGCCGATGTTTTAACACTAACAAGGGCGCAATGGGGTACAGAGGACAAAGAACACAAAGCCGGTGATACGGTTCAAATATGCGCGGCATGGGATGGCACGGATAATGTCATTGACGTACTTGATGAGCTATTAGTAACGGGCGCGGGTTTACCTAGTGCCTACATCCCTACAGCGGATTGGACAACAGAAAAAGACCTATGGTTATCGGCTGCTAATGTTAAAGGCGTTTTAATGAAGCCCGAGAGCATAGAGAAAGTCATAGCGGAATTATCAGAAGTCTTTATGTTTGATATTTGGTGGAATGAAACCACTCAAACGGTAGATATTAAAGCATTATCGCCAGAGCCAAGCGGGGCAACGATCAACACACTGTCTGAAAGTAATAGCATTATACAAGGCAGCTTAAAGATAGACCGTAAATCAAAAGACCGATATACAGAGATCAGGGTTTATTATGATAAATCAGATTTTAGCGACGACGACAAAGAGGATAATTTTTCCGCTATTCAAATTTCAACAGATATTAGCCGGTCTGGTTCTGATAGATACGATGGCAACTCGATAAAGACAGTTAAAAGCCGGTGGTTTGATGCGGGCGCAAATGCGGCTCAATTAGCGGGGCGTTTATTGGCTAGATTTTCAGACACCCCCGAAACCGTCACTTTTATGATTGATAACAAAGATCATGGTAAACTAGAAATGGCTGGTCGTGTTGAGTTGGATAGCTGGCAGTTTCAAGACTTCACAGGCGCGAATGAAGCTAGAAAATTCCAAGTGATAGAAATAAACGAGGGTAACGAGGCGGGCCACGAGATTAAAATTAAATGCTTAACCAGTTCTTTTTCAGGTCGTTATGCGTTTATTGCGCCTGATGGAACGGCCAATTATTCCAGTGCCACAGAATCAGAAAAAGGCAGTTATAGTTTTGTTTGTTTAAGTACAGGATTATTCGCTGATGGGTCAGAAGGGTATAAAATAATATAATGGAATTACCAGATAATATGCTAATCCCCTGCCCTGATGTGGGCTTTCAGTTTCGGATTGTAGGCGCTTGCTTTGTTTGTGAGCATTACAAGGGCTTATCTAAACCTATAGTCGGAGGCGTAGAGGTTGAAGATTGCCAACCGGAAGAAATACACATTATTTGCGGTAGACCTACCACAAGAAAACTAACTAGCTGGATAAATAAATGACTGAATTAACACAAGAAAGATTGAAAGAATTATTGTCCTATGACCCAGATAGCGGGGAATTTATTAGGCTAATTAGTTTAAGTAATAGATCAACAACAGAAAGTGTTATAAATAATAAAAACAGTCACGGATATACTTATATTTGTGTTGATTCTAAAAAATATTCTGCCCATAGACTCGCTTGTTTGTATATGGATGGTCGATGGCCTAAAGAGCAGGTAGACCACATAAATCACATCCGAGATGATAATAGATGGGTTAATATACGGAAAGTATCTCATAGCGAGAATTTAAAAAACCAGAAAATCCATTCTCACAACACATCAGGTATTATGGGTGTATGTTGGGACAAGCAATATAATAAATGGAGGGTGCGATTGCAGGATAAGAAAAAAACGGTATTTCTTGGCTTGTTTGTTGATTTTTTTGAGGCTTGTTGTGTAAGAAAACAAGCAGAAATTAGACATGATTTCCACGAAAATCATGGGAGGGTATAGTCATCACAGCTTATAGCGTAATCGCCGACAGTGAAATAGACCCCGAGTCACCCATTACCACAACACTTGCCACTAAATGGCGAGACAATCCAATAGCAATTACAGAGGGCGCTAGTGGTGCGCCAAAAATACAGGCAGCGGCATTAACATCTAGTGATATAGGGTATCGAGAATTAATCGAAAGGCAGACCGCTAGTGCATCGGCTACGATTGAATTCACCACAGGGATAGATTCATCTTTTAAAAGGTATGAGTTAGAAATAATACACGCCGTACCTTCTGTAGCGTCAGAATTTAGATTAAGATTCTCTAAGGACGCAGGCGCTACATGGATAACATCCGTGCAATATAGGATAAACAATCTAGTGCAAGATAGGCACAATATAAGCCTAACAGCAGATACAGTAAGCACCAGTACCAGCTATGGGGGGGTGTGTGCAAAATTACCAATAGCAGACCCCTCAAGCTCTAGCACCTACACAAGTATAATAGGCGGGTTTGCCACTTATTACGACACTGGGTTGGGATACTATAAACAGTTTGAGCAATTTAGATCTTTACAGGACGTTAGTGCAGTTGACGGAATACAGATATATTTCTCATCAGGCAATATAGCCTCTGGAGAATTCAGGCTATACGGTGTTTATTAAAACCGGATATGATAATTAATATCGATCTTATCCACATAGATAGTGCCTTGTATGCTGGCGCGGGTTGAAGCAGAGATAGAAACGCTTTTATCATACTTAACACTGTCCATTGCATAGGATACTTTTTGTTTAATGTGCATAGGGCGATTGTAATAAGCCTTAATTTTTAACGACTCGGATAATTTAGAGGTTATTTTATGCTTATAGTAGACAGTTGGAGTAAGGCCATTAAGCGAAAATTCCGCGCCATTAATATGGTAAGTATCGGTAATCGATCTAGCGCTGGTTATGCTTGGTATTAACATCATTATTATAATTAAGTATTTCATTGTTATTATCTCCTTTTTTAATAACTATAGACTTAATTTAGCAACTTATTTGTAAGTATAATCTGAAATTAACGTAATACAATAGGCTTATCATGCAAAAATACAACGACATAATCCAAGACGAATCAGGCAACGGCATAAGCACTGCTACTGTGACGGTCTATCTAGCCAATACTGGAACGCTGGCTAGTATCTATCAAGATGATGAAACCACAGCATGGAGCAACCCCTTCACGGTATCGAGCGCGAATTATGATACAGATGGTCGCTACTTCTTTAAAGCGGCCAATGGTGATTATGATATTAAGGTCGTTAATGGTGCTGATACGGCCTATACCTACGATGTAACGCTTTTAGATATTGGTGATGGTGCAGGTATTGACGACAACGTATATATATATGCGGGATCTGGAAATGATTTTCGTCTTAGACATTATGCCACTGGCGGCTATTCACAAATAGCCAATGTAACAGGGAGTTTGTATATAGATGAAGCAGTAAATTCAGGGGAAATGAGGCTCAGAAGCTACGATTCAGTAGGCGCTCTAAAAAATGGCATTATAGTAGGAGGAGCTGCCCCGTATGTAAGGTTGTACTACGACGGCGTACGAGTTTTAGAAACAATAAGCGAGGGTGTTAGAGTCCGTGATAATCAGTATTTCTACGCAGGTAATAGCAGTGACTTAGAAATAGGTCATAGCGGCACTGCTTCGTACATGGACAACTTCACAGGCGCTTTGGTTATCCGTAATCAGTCACCAAGCGAAAATATACAGCTGAGTACAGATGATTCGTTAAGTGTAAACAAAGTAGGTATTTTAGTAGGCGGAGCTACTCCTAATGTAAGACTCTATTACGATGGGGTTCTATCAGCCAGAACCTTGGCTGATGGCTTATTTATTGGAAGCGGAGAAGATTTACTGATAATTAATGACGGTGTAAATGGAAATATAGATAATTACGCAGGAGATTTTAGGTTTGTTGAAAGAGTAAATTCTGGTCTAATTGATTTTTCCACATATAACTCGGCAGGGGCTTCAAAAACCTGCGCTACTTTTGGAGGAGTTACGCCAAATGTTAAGCTATATTATGATGGGACTCAGCAGCTTAAAACAACAGCAACAGGTATCAATATATCAAACGTACCAACTTCATCAGCGGGCTTAGTTGCAGGCGATGTATGGTCAAACTCAGGCGTATTGACAATCGTTTAAATAACTAGGATAAAATAAAATGTCAGATAATCCACAAGAAAAAGAATATGTACTTAAGCTTGATGCTAACAAGCTGCAATATATTTTTGATGTTTTAGGCGAAAGGCCGTTTAAAGAAGTTGAGCAGATAATGACAACTATAAGACGACAAGTAGAGCCTCAACAGGTGGATAAATAAATGGAAATATTAATTTATTTAGCTCTAACGTATTTAGTCTTTGGCGTGACTTATATATTCTATATCGCAATCATGGCACTAAAAGCTAAATGGGAAATATTGCCTAATTCAATAAAGGTTATTGTCTCGCCTTGGGTGGTGGTTGGATGGCTTTTAGATGTTGTTTTGAGCCAATTAGCTACGCCATTGCTAGGTGGTTTAAATATCCGAAACTGGCAGTTTGATTTACTCTTAACAGGTCAGTTAAAAAAGCACAGGCGATCAAGCAAAGGACGTACTTTGAGGTGGGCTGAATATATTTGTGAAAGATGGCTTAACCCTTTTGATGACGGTCATTGCTAAGCTTATCCCTGTAGCACCGCCTAATATCTTTAGGTCGTCTAAACAGGGATAATATTAACCTCTACTATAGGGCTTTGAGTTTGGCTTTATAGTAGAGGGTGATTTCTTTGAGGTCATCAATAATTAGATGCTGTGCTTCGTGCGTAGTTTCTAGCCATTCAACATGACGCAAATCTAGTTTTTCTATTAGGTTGATTCTAAATTGTTCAGATACCGTATGTTCTTTGCGCGTGTAGGCCGCGTTACCGCCATTACATGACTTGCACTGCTTATGTATCATGTATTCGTTATAACGCTGTTCAGGGAACGCAGCTTTCGTTTTCCAGTGGCCCGCATCCCATTTGCCACCCGTTAATGGCTCGGTTATTTCATGGTCATAACGCCCACAACTGATACATGGCTCATCCTTATCTCGAGTGCGAATGTACTTATGGCAGATTGTAGTTAATTTCTTTTTAACCGTCTTGCTGTCATTATCGTAAAATTCTTTCTTAGCCTTGCGGTTGGCTTTCTTCTCAGTCTTAACGGCTTGCTTTTTGGCCTCGCCACCATCTTCTATAGCGCAGTCAATAGAGCATGTGCGGGCTAGTGTGGTGAAGGGGGTGAATAGGTCGCCACAGGTTTTGCACTTCTTTCGCTTGGCAGGCTTAAGCATTATTTAAGCCCATAATCAGCAGGGTCTGTTAATTTAGCCCCTCTCGGAGCGTAGTAGTTAATCATATCTGTTATGTATTGAGCGCCTTCTGATACCGAAAAATCCATTGTGCTAACTTGGCTATCAACAAACCAGATCATTTTATCCTCATCATTAAAAAGCTCTTTTTTTACGCTCTCATATAACCATGCAAAATTTTCGTCTTTTTCTAAAATAACAGGTAGTGCAAACTTATACTTGCAAAACCTATGCACTGCGTCGGCTGTTTCTTCATGCCTTCCGCCTATACCAGAATTAGCAACATCCCTGCATAATCGCCTTTGGTAATTGTTTTGTTTAGTTGTCTTACTGCTTGCATCCGATATAGAAACCATATATTTATTACCAGTTTCTAACACCAGTATTTTATCAATAGCCTCTCTAACCTTGTCTTGGTCGAGTAAATATATTTGTTCGGCTTTCATTCTTAATCTCGCACCTTAGTTTCCATATCTTCATTTTCCACTCATGGCCATATATCCGTGACCTTAATTTAAAATCTTCCATCCTTAACCCTGTCTTATCTTTATAAAGCCTATAGGTATACATGTAGGAATAGTGGCCACTCATTGGTTAGCTTCCAAACTCCATATCACTATCAAAGTAGATATTATCTTGTTCTTCGGCAGCGCAGCCAATATGCATTAACTCGTCATCACTCAAGGATACTGGCTGACCTTCCATTATCACTTCATCGCACCAAGAACAAATCAAGTTTCCGCAACCATCTAAATCATTTTCATATTCTTTATCCATCATCTTTCCTTATGTGGGGTTAATAAAAAAACGGCATCATTGAAAGCTTTGGGAAGCCGTGAGACATCAGCCAATACGATACAGCCCCAGTTTCTATCAAGTTAAGATGTGGCAAGGATTGTTTCAAGTAATCCGCATCAGACCTCTTTGGCACTCTGGCCGATACCCTTTGATCTGTTTCAATATCCCATGCTATTAGGTAAATCATATCTCACCTCTAAAAAGGCTAGGGGTAGGAGATACCCCCAGCAAAAGCCCACAAGGGGCAGGAGATGTAAGCATATAGCGGCTTACACGCTTGGAAACTATTTGATTCTGTTGTAAACCTGCCTGCATATCTCTACATCTTGCTTGCAGTAATCAAAAACCTTCTCATAATTACCGGCTTGAATCTCAGGCCATACATCAGCACCCGACATGGTTTTTTCTTGCTCAATGCCTAATATTTTAGCGGCCATATCTAACGAGCCATAACCACTATTATCACCTTTCCATTCGTGGCAAGTATCAAAAACAGATTGCGACCAAGGTTTAGCGTTATACGGTATTTCTACAAGCATTTTAACATTATTAACTACCATTCGCTGCCATAGGAAACGCAGATCAAAGCCGGTGATGTAATGACCACACCATGTAATTTCTTTTTTAATTCCCCTCTCGCTGGTCGAGACCATATCGAGATGATTCATAAATCCGGTTAGCATATCGCTTTCTGTCTCGAATAATTCACGACCAATAACTTGAACCGGCTCATCATCAAAAGCCCATGCTATACAGATAATCTCGCCTACAGCACCATTGAATGACGTTTTAAGCCATTTATCATTAGCCGCTGTTGCTGATTTATCTTTCATCCATTTATCAATGCTTTCTTGTTTCTTAATCGTAGCAGGCGGCTTGATTGTATCCATAATATCCTGCTTAACCCATTCTAACTGTGATGGGATTGTCTCTATATCAATATGTAAGATAGTCATAATTTATCCTTTTTTAGCAAAGTATTGAGTTTGCCAGTTAGTTATTTTCTCGTTCAGTGTATTGATTGTTTCTGGTGTAAATTTCTTCCATTCATCAATAGGCATCCATATATTAGGCACATCATATAAATAACGACCTATACCCCATAGAACAGCGGCACGTTTGAAAGCACCAGAATATTGACCCTTTACGCCTTCAATATTAGTTTGATCTGCACCATTGGTTTTAGTTATCCATTGACCATCAATAAGAACGGATATTTCGCAACATCCTTCAAACGGGTAGCGACACTGCCAGCCACCAACACCACAAGCATCATCTAGGCGCTCCATAACGTCACGACTGTTTAAATAAGCCAATGGTATGGCTTTGTCTTTATTCTTTGTTATAGCTCCTACACGCCACGATATAGACTTGGCATCGAAGGGCGCTGCTAATAGCTTAATCATTGCTTCCATAGCATCCTCCTAAAATATCGGCTTTTTAATAATGCGGTGATAAACAATATTCCACTCATTCTGCAAGCGGTGCATCTTTTCGGTTAATGTCTCATTCTTACCATCGATGTGATCTTGGTAGTCTTGAGGTAACTTATCGGGCGTTTTATTATCATTCATTCTCTTCTCCTATTGTGGTTATTTAATATAGTTTTTTATAATTTCATCTAGATCGCCACTTTGTACAATACACGAAGGGAATGAAATTACAGCATGATCAATACCCGACACCTCCAAAACATCACCTTCTTTCTGATCTATCGGCTGTATAAATACAATACCGTGTGCTTTTTCTACGACACAGTTCTTTATAAACTCGAATGTAAACTTAGGGTGTCTGATGCAGTCGTATTTGACTTCATACCAATCTTTTGGAACCGGTGTTCCTGCAAAATAAATCATTCTCTTCTCCTATTGTGGGGATGGTTAATCTAACCCTAGACCTTCGGCTTTTTCTTCTGTGTATTCTTCTGCATTATAATCAGCGTTTGCCTCCGCCTCTTCTTTCCATTCTTCATAAGCCCATTCAATAGCTTCTTGTTTAGTCTCTACATCTATTACTTGGTGACTATCACCATAGCCTGCATTCCATCTAATTATATATTTCATCTATCTATTCCTCTCTATAAGGGGTTAAATTACCTCTGTTAATATTCGCCAGCTTTTAAGCTGCATTCCGTCAAACATAACCTCAACTGGAGTTCCTACCAAATCCTCTACCTTCCGTTTATTTGCCTGACTTAACAAATCCGACACATAACTAACAATCTCAGCGTATTGATCTGATCTATCTTTCTCAGTCCATTTACAGTGGTCATCGCATTTAATAATGTTTTTATCCCACGCGGTTTTATTGTCATTAACACCAGAACTGTTAAAAGATAACGAAACATTTAACCCTATGCAGGCATCTTGATAACCACCTAAACCAAAATAAATAGAACTTATCTTGCCTAATTCTTTTCTTAGTTCACTCACTTCCACTCTCCAATTTATTAAACTCAACAGCCGCATTTTCCAGTTCTAAGTCATATCTAGCCTTACAAATAGCACTAGCACCATCAGAAAGCTTTAACACATCTTTTACGGCCTCATGGCTCATAATATGATTATGGCTTGTTACAGTCGTTCTAAGGATAAAATACTTAGAGTAATTAGCTGATTCTATTATCTCTTGGAAGTTTAGTATGTTGTTCATTTTCTTAACACCTTTATCAATTATCGTTTACTTATTGCGCTAAACCTCAAGAGGCTTGCACCTTCAACAAAGCACAATTCTCTAAACGCTCTCTAAGCTCTTTTATTTCTTTCTCGCTATATTCGACATCTTCACGGTTATCTTCATCGCCTGACCCTTCTGGGGGTTCTTCATCGATATAGAATCCTTGGTCGTAGTCATTCATCTAAACCAGTCTCCCTTTCATATTCTCTCTATAGTCGTCCTGAGTTTTGAACGGGGTGTTCCATAACCAATCTGCCATCATTGTCGCTGTCTCAAGCGACTTTTCATCAGCTTTAGCCATAATAATATTAGCCACTTTATTTGCCAATATATCCATCTCTTTCTCATTCATTTAATCGCACTCCACTCGTTCATATTTAGCTAGGCTATAGCAAATCTCGTCCATATCTTGGCCTCCAAATTCTGCATAGTTAAACAGTATATAAAGTATGGCTAGTATTATTGTGAGTCCTTTCATGGGTATCTCCTTATTGGCTCATTTCATGCAACTTTTTGCCATATTGCGATCTTATATATCTATTAAATAACTGATTGCTACGCTTAACAGACCAATAAGCTGTGTCAGCAGAACAGTGTTTTAAGGCGGGATTAACTGAAATACAGATATAATCAAGCCTTCTATTTACTTCAATTAATGTTTTTTTCATCTTCTCGCCCTTTCGTTATTTAGTTGATGATTACAATATAGACCTATCGTTTTGGCTTGTCAACCACTTTATTGTAATTAATTCAAATATACCGTTTGTCCGGTAGTTAGTTATAATCAATCAAACCATTTGACTATATAGGGAATGAGCGTATATTAGTAGACATAGACAACGCAAACGGAGAAATACAATGAGAATATTAAGAGATCAAGCGAAAATTGGAGGCTTGATAGTAACAGACTCTAGCGTTTCAGAGAAAAACCCAACAAACAACAAAATAATTTCAGTTAATGATGAGAATGTAGAGACGGTAAAATGGGTTAAAAATCGTAATGAATGGACGAAAAAAACATCATTATGGAATTATGAAGATAACTATATATACATAATTCAAGTCAAGTAATTAAAGCCCCTTCGGGGGCAAGGGCTAAAAAAAGCGCGTTTAGTTAAACCAAGAACGCTATCAATTCATAATCAATCAGATGTTTATCTTAAGGAAATAAAATGGCAGATTACCAGAAAACAATGAAACTACTAAAAAACTCATCACGCAGCTACAGCGAGATAGAGGATGATTTAGGTATAACTAAAGACCAGTTGACGCGGTTAGCTAATAACAATGTCATTCACCCTAGAGGAGATATGATTCAATGCTTGCATGATTACCTAGTTAAAGAAGAAAAGCACCGTATGAGGCAGGCTAGAAAGTGTGGAGAAAAGAGATGATATGCATTCAAATAACACCAGAAGAAGAAAAACAGTGGTATGACCATTGCAAGCTGTCTTTAGATGTAGCGCACTCACCGCCATTTTATTTAGCACAGTGTAAAGCATACATTAAGTCTTATGAGATGAAGCACAGCGACGAACTACCCTCATTTATTGATAAAGTACATGGTGATGATGATGAGTGAAGAAATAGATAAGCAAAAATTAGCTGTTGATTTCCACAAAGCAGTTGGTCGAAACTGTCGAGCAGGATCGGTTGACTATGGGTATTTGACCTCATGGGGCGGGATGCCATCTTATATAGATGATGTATTAGCTTGCTTAGATGGGGCTGGTAAATTTGCAGAAGATAATGATTTGCCTTGGTCATTTGGAAAAGAAGGTGAGTTATTCTTTTACAGGCTAGAAGGTAGTGTTTTTGAATCAAAGGATGCAACTGACGCTATTATGACAGCAACACTAAAGTATAGAGATACTGAAATCCCTGAGTTCACAGGCACAAGAGAAGCGTTAGATAATCTGGGAGTGAAGAAATGAGTAAACCCAACGAAGTGACGGAAAATTACAAAAGCAAGCTTATTGCTCTTATGAATGGCTTAGAGGTGCAAAATATAGAAGAAGCTATCGAACTCGATAGTACAACTATAGCGAGAATTGGAAATGCTATAGCTACCGAACTAAAAGCACACCAAGCCAGCAAAACGGAGTGGGTGAGTGAGTCTGTAGATAGATTATTTAATCGACTTCAAATAGAAGCTATGCAGTATCAAGAAATAAGAGCAAGCACTCAAGACGGTGATTTAGCTTGTATCTGTGCAACACATGAGATGGATATTTATAAGCTGCTAAATGAGGTTAAGCCGTTAAAGCGCGTTGACTGCGAAGGTGTCGGTGATAACGATGGTTTCTTTGAACTATCCACCCCACCAAAGATGGAAGAGTGAGAGTGAACATAAAACGAATATGTAAAAATTGTTCAGATTTTGATGATAAAAAAGAAGCCTGTCTTATTCGCTTCCTAATATTACCAGATAAAACTAGAAAGCTCATGAAAAGAAAACCGGATCAATCAGGGTGTAAAGTTTTTATGTATAAGTAAATTAACCCAACACACAGGAAAGAAAACACCATAATTTATACATGAAAAATTTACGTGTATAGATTTCTGGATAATGTATACATAAACACACAAGAGAGGGTAATGACTTTAACAGAATGGCTACTAATAATATTAATCATAGTTACTATTCGATGGTAACAACCCTAAACCAATGAAGTAGGGTAATGAGGAAAGGTTATGAATACAGCAAAAATATATCAAGATAGCGACGGCAATGATCGCACGATACATCAAATGGTTAAACAAGAGCCAGAATGGGCGGCCAATAGAATACAGGAAGGCGAGAGGGCTATTGAGCGAGTTAAAGAGTACGAGAAAAGAATTGATGAAATTTACAGCTTACTGTTTCCAGACGGTAAAACAAGTTAAGCAATAAAAAGCCGCTACCAAAATGAATTGATAACGGCTATAATTAACGTATTGATTTAAACGTACCGCGCTAACTTTGGGGTTGCTCCCAGAGGACAGTCATTGCCCTGATTGCCGGTATTTCAATTCTTATAGGGCATACAAATAGGGCTTAATTAATGAACTACTACCCACACCATATAGGTGATTTTAACAATGCTACCCGCCATTTATCGCGGACTGAAAGATCAGTTTATCGTGATCTTATAGAGCTATGTTACGACACCGAAAAGCCGTTGCCTGATGACTTAGAATACATATCTAAGCGCATACTTGCCGACGACGAAAACCAAATCTATGCGATGCAGCAAGTCTTAAATGAATACTTCATTTTAACAGAAAATGGTTATGAAAATGAGCGCTGCAATAAAATAATAAAAGAATATCAGCGTAACGCAAAAAACAAGTCTAAAGCTGGCAAAGCATCTGCAAAAGCTCGTAAGTCTAAGAAAACTAAAGATAAAACACCCTCAACAGATGTTCAACAGCCGTTCAACACGTGTTCAACAGGTGTTCGTAACCAAGAACCAGAACCAATAACCAAGAACCAAGAACCATTAAAAGACAAATACTTGTCAAAAAACCTAAAGGTTTGTATGACCGATAGCTTTACCTTGAATGACACTAATAAAAAATGGATTAATGATACTGGTATGCCTAATGGCATGAAATACGATTTATTTATTGATTTTGTGGACTACTGGAAAATAGAAGGCAGTAAGAAAACAGAGATCGGCTGGCAGCAAGCATTTAGACGTAATCCAATTGTTAAAAAGAAGATAACCAATTATTTGCATAACCAAGGAAGTCAAAATGGTAATGAAGAAAATAGAAAGCTATCAGCCGCAGAAAGGGCAAGTAAACAAGTCAGAGACTTTGAAGAACACCTCAGACAGAAGCAAGCAAATAATTCTGAGGGTGTGGCAACAGATGGCGATATGCTTCGGCCATCGCTGGACTAGCAACTATGGTGAGGCGTTAGGCAAAGACAACGAACTAACGGACGCAGCTAATATTTGGCTAAACGGTTTAATAGATTTATCAACAGATCAAATTAAATCAGGGCTTGATCAAATGTTAAAGGCCGGTGATGAGTGGCCGCCTTCTATGCCTCGATTTGTGAATATGTGCAAAAACGAGCCGGAAGCATGGCAACATAAAACAGCAGCGTATAAAGAATACATACCCAAAGACCGACAGCTAACCCACAAATGCGACCCTGAGAAAGCAGAGAGCGCAATTAAACAGATGAGAAAGGAGATAGGATTGTGAGTGAAACAAAGTTTAGAGTTTATGAAGAAAACTTAGGGATGCTATACGTTACCACTGAATCAGATTATACATTAGAGTTTGGCAATGAAAAGCCAATATTACACATGCATTGTAGTGATGGCGATTTTGATTATTTTCATGTAGATAATTTAATGCAGTATTCAGGGCTAAAAGATTCGACAGGAAAAGATATTTATGAAAACGATATAGTTTATCTTGCTGGCTATGGTGATTATGTGGCTAAATTTCCATTTATTGAGCTTTACGAGGCCGGAATGGAGGGCGATATTGGCGGGATAATCGGCTATACATACGAATATCAAGATACCATTAACCCCAACTAACGAGGCAATGAGAATGGAAACAGTAGAAGAAAGAGCGTTAGCTATTGCAGATAGCTTTATGAATAAACCGCTTAAGCAAGGTAAACATAAGGATGGCTTGCAAGCATTAATAATCGAAGGGCTGAAAGAGCAGGATACCTTGACTCGCGTGGATTGCGCAAATGAAATGAATAAGGCTATTTGTGAGGTCTTTGGCATTAAATAGCCAAAACCTATTAATATAAATATAAGATAGATAAATTCAATGGGGATAGGGTTGATATTAGAATCTAATTAGATTAAGCTGTTTAAAACTTAGGAAATTAAACAAATGACAGATTCAAACAACAAAGCAGCCAAGACGTTTTACCAAAAGATGATAGGTCTAGGATGGGTAAAGCGGTCTTACTGGATAAGACCGGAAGCCCATGAAGCTGTAAAAGCGGCTGCTGAGTATGAATCAAATAAGCACATAGATGCACATTGTCAAAACAAGGCAAGAAAGGAGATATTGAAATGATTACCACACCATGTAGCCGAAACAGCGACCCAAGAACATCACATTTAGCTGATAGAGAAATCACTTTATCCGGTGAACGCGATAAACAAATACAGCTAACAACGATGGCGGTTAAGACGTTTCCAGATTGCACTAGCCGCGAGTTAGCACATAACACAGATTTAGACCGCTATATGTTAGCTAGAAGGCTGTCAGAAGCCCCACAAGTTATCAAAACAGGTGAGCGTAAGTGTAAACATAGCAATCGAATGTGCTGCACTTGGGGGCTCAAATGACCCTAACTTATAAGCGCGTTAGAAGATGGCAGCAAAAGAATTTGCATTTAAGCATACCGTCTAATGTGAAAGTTGATTTAGAAACAAAAAGCTTAAGTTTTTACGAAAACGACATAAGACAACGATTAGGCCAAAAGCCTATAACTAAAAAGATAATAACCAATATGTGGGGCGGGTGATGGAATATAACGATTTTATAAACTCTAAAAAGCATTTAAGCGGGCAATTTGGTTTTGACCCTGTTTATATGCCTGATATGGCTTTTGATTTCCAGAAGCATATTATAGAAAAAGCAATATCTAAGGGACGTATGGGTATATTTGCCGATACTGGACTAGGTAAAACATTAATTTCTATATCATGTGCTATCAATGTAATGATGAAAACTAACGGTAAGGTATTGATTCTAACGCCTTTAGCTGTTGCGTTTCAGTTTATTGATGAGGCTGAAAAGATAGGATTTGACGATATTGAATACTCAAAGGACGGTAAACATACAAAGAGAATAGTTATATGTAATTATGAGAGGCTACATTTGTTTGACGCTGATGACTTTGAAGGGGTTATTCTGGATGAGTCCAGCATACTTAAGAATTTCAAAGGAAGCATAAAAAACCAGATAACCTCCTTTATTAAAAAGGTTAAGTATAGATTTTTAACTACTGCAACGCCCTCACCTAATGACTTTATTGAGCTAGGAACAAGCTCAGAGGCTTTAGGTTATATGGGTTATATGGATATGTTAGGAAAGTTTTTTAAAAGCAATCAAGGGTCTGTAGACTCAAGCAATAGAAACATAGGTGAAAAGTTTTATTTAAAACCTCATGCAGAACACGCCTTTTTTCAATGGGTGAATACTTGGTCAATGATGGTTAAAAAACCGAGTGATATAGGGTTTAATGATGACCGTTATTTGTTGCCGGAATTAATAAAAAATAAACATACAGTACAAAACAAAAGCAATATATCGCATGATGGTCAAATGGAAATGATTAAGAAAGAGGCCAAAACATTCAGAGAGATAACGCACGAAAGAAAACAGACCGAGCAAGAAAGATGCGAGAAAGCTGGCGAGCTTGCACAAGGAAAGGTATCTGTATATTGGTGTAACACAAACGCGGAAAGCGCCATGTTAAAAAATATGGATAAGGACGCGGTAGAAATATTAGGTAGTCATTCAATAGAAAAAAAGGAAGAAACGTTAAAAGCTTTTGCTAGTGGTGATATAGACAGGATAATCACAAAAGCGAAAATGACAGGAATGGGATTAAATTGGCAGCATTGCAATCATAGTGTATTTTTTCCAACATGGAGCTATGAGCAATATTATCAAGCTATTAGAAGATTTTGGCGGTTTGGTCAAAAAAGGGATGTGACGGTTGATATGGTTATATCAGAAGGGCAAACAAGAGTTATGCAAGCACTAGAAGAAAAAGCAGAAAAAGCAAACAGGCTTTACCAAAACTTAGTAAACAATGTAAACAGTGAATATTTAGATATTATTGATGATTCAAAAACTAAAATAATAAAACCAGCTTTTTAGGAGTTAATAAAATGACACAAGTAAAAAACCAAGTAATAGATGAAAATGGAAGATATGCGATTTATAACGATGATTGTTTTAATGTCATTAAAGAATTAGATAGTGAGTCTGTTGATCTATCCGTATATTCTCCACCATTCGCAGGTCTGTATAATTACAGTTCAGACCCTCGTGATATGAGTAATTGCGATAGTAAAGAGCAGTTTTTAGAACAGTATGAATATTTGGTTAAAGAGATGGCAAGGGTTACAAAAAAAGGCCGTATCAATGCAGTTCATTGTACCGATGTTTTCGATAATACTTGTCGTTTATGGGATTTTCCCCACGAGATAATCAAGCTGCATGAAAAATACGGATTTGAGTACAGAAACCGTATTACTATTTGGAAAGAGCCGTTAAAAGTGCGTATGCGTACAATGGTTCAATCATTAATGCATAAGTTTATAGTAGAAGATTCTACTAAGTGTTTTACTGCCATGCCTGACTATGTACTGGTATTTACTAAGAAAGGCGAAAATGAAGTACCTGTTACGCATGAATTTGGAATAAATAATTATGCGGGTGAAATACCAATTTTACCTAATATATTAAGAGCGTTTAATAATGCAAATAAAACAGACCATGATGAGGATAGTTTGTGGAAGCATTTGAACTCTGTTAATGAGGACAATGGAATCACAAAGCTAAATCATTATATTTGGCAGCGTTACGCATCAAGCGTCTGGGATGATATTAGAATTGATAATGTTTTACCGTTCCGAGAGGCACGAGAGGAGGATGACGAGAAACACGTTCACCCGTTACAGTTAGACGTTATTGAGCGGATTATCGAGCTATACAGTAACCCTAATGAGGTGGTATTGACTCCATTCATGGGAGTTGGTTCGGAAGTTTACGGAGCATTAAAAAGAGGTAGAAAGGGAATAGGTATCGAATTAAAAACCAGTTACTTTAAACAGGCTATTAGAAATTTAGACGCGGTTGAAGTAATTGAACCTGATCAGATTGATTTATTTTAAGAGGTGAAAAATGGATAGTTTAAAATTAATAAGCGAACGATTAGAAAGCTTTAGAGATGCTCGTGATTGGGATAAATTTCACGACCCTAAAAACTTGATACTCGCTTTATCTGGTGAGACTGGTGAATTGGCTAGTCTCGTTCAGTGGGTAAATAGTTCAGAGATTTACAACGACGAATTAAAAGCTGATGTATCGGAAGAGATGGCAGATATTTTTATATATTTAATAAATTTAGCAAACAAGATAGATATTAATTTACTAAATGTAGCTAATAGTAAAATAGATAAAAACAATGATCGTTACCCGATTGATTTGTGCAAAGGCATAGCGAAAAAAGCCGATGACCTGTAATCGGTTAAGCTGGCAACAAAGAAGGGAGGCCGTAAGGTTGTATTTATCGGAAGAATACAGCCTTAAAGAGCTAGAGATTAAGTTCAACAAGCGAATGACGTACTACGACATACCTAGAACGGTTAGAGAAGAAAGAGCAGAGAAAGTATACGCGCTTGAAAGACACCAAAGAGAACAAGAAATTAAGCGCGAGAAGAAAAAAGAATATAACAGGCGGTATCAAGCTAAAAGAAAAAAGCGAATAGATAAGCAAGTACAAAAAGAAGCAAAGCAGAAAAAACACAAAACAAAGGTCAAAGCAATGTCTAATAAATTAAGGCAGTTTAGTATTGAATCGGTCAAGATCAATATTAAGCAATGCCCTGTAAATAATTGGCTTATGAGGTCTTAAAAGATGAAAAAAGGAAGTTATGAACACGCTTTAACTATTATCGAGCCAAAACCTAAACGGCTAAATTCAGGGGGCGTACCTGTTAGAAAATACTACACCTCTAAAATTGACGGTAAAAAAATAAGCCGGTCTAGTAAGTGGTGGGGCGTGGAATGGCATGAAGTCCAGTATGGTGTTAAGGGTCATCGATGCATGGTTACAAGTCGTTTAAAACATGGCTGGCAAAGTGAAGAAAATGCATGTTTAGCAAGGAAAGGAGAAAGCGAGGCCGATTATATTAAGCGCACCACCAAGCAACCGATATTAAAGGGTGTTAAGCCTGATCAAGTTGTTAGTGTATTTTTATCGAGGCGATGGGCATGAGTTCAGACTTCACTTGTCCAGTTAAGGTTAAAGGCATTGTATGTGGTGAGAAGATGCACAGGTCGGACATGGTGTTCGGTAATCATTTGCGATTCAAGCACAAGGGTCTAAAGGATTGGCAGAAAACAGCATTAAAGATCAAATACACACCTGTAGAGTCTGGATTTAGCAGGGCAGGGCG
>Ga0316205_10002404_pt1 | contig 19608 bp, 22 predicted proteins | sample 3monthpyrite_MG_FD_204941 | JGI IMG/M metagenome (GOLD analysis project Ga0316205, IMG submission 204941) | Microbial mat bacterial communities from mineral coupon in-situ incubated in ocean water Damariscotta River, Maine, United States -... | ecosystem: Environmental > Aquatic > Marine >... | reverse complement strand
TGAGAACCCCAAGTGCGAAGAAGCCTGCAACGGCATGAACCAGACCAGCAGCGCCAAAGTCATGCAGGCCCCACTTGGTAACCATCCAACCATCTGCGTGCCAGCCCCATGCCGCAGCTACAACCCAAGCAAACGAGCCTAGAACCACTGCGAGGATAACAAACCCTACTGTCTGGATGCGCTCAATCACTGCACCAGACATGATTGATGCGGTGGTTGCCGCAAACATGGCGAAGGCCCCAAAGAAAACGCCAGAAGCTTGGTCAGCAATATTTGGTCCCATGTATTGCGCGGCGTCGCCCCAACCCAATGCGATGGAGTTTGCATACTCAAAGCCTGAGATGCCTGCAGGCCCCGGTGCACCCGGAAAACCGGTTGGGAAGCCCCAGTAAATCCACCACCCGAAGAAGTAGAATGTCGGAATCATAAAGGCGAAGGCCAGGATGTTCTTCACGCCCGAAGACAGCACGTTTTTCAGTCGTGACGCCCCCATTTCGTAAGCCAGAAATCCCGCGTGTATGATAATCATCAGCGGGATAGTTAAATAGTAAAAGGTTTCTGCGAACATGGTGTTGGTTACACCACTGCTCGACTTGAGCGCGGCGATCTGGGCCGTTAGCTCTGCGATTTGTTGTTCCACGTGTTCACCCCTGTGTTGGACTGTCAGGTTGGTGCGCCGTCGTATGCAGAGTGCGGCGCTGCGCGAAATGAAGCATGAGTTTGCAAATCAGGCCAGCATTTTTTTAACTGATGTGAAAATAAGTTTCCTAGTGGTTGAGCGCAGAAAAGTTTGGTGCTAGCGTTTGAGTCGATTGAACGAACATCTTAGGGGAGGATGCCCACCATGTGCGGGATCGTCGGACTTTTCTTAAAAGACAAATCACTTGAACCCAAGCTGGGCGACATGCTGACAGACATGTTGATAACAATGACGGACCGTGGTCCCGACAGTGCTGGCATAGCAATTTACTCTGATGAATCAGATGGTAACGCGAAATTAACTGTGCAGTCTGACACCCCTGACGATGACTTCCTCAAGCTCGACAATGAATTGCGTAAGTTGGTCAAAGGCAAGGTCACTATGCATGTGGTCGACACCCACGCGGTGATCACCATGCAGGTCGATCAGGTCGCCATCGCCCGCGCGGCTCTGGTCGAAATCAGACCCTCCGTTCGGGTCATGTCCCATGGTGAAACGCTGGAAATCTACAAAGAAGTGGGATTGCCTAAAAATGTGGCAGAACGCTTCAATGTACGAAAGATGAGCGGGACACACGGCATAGGCCACACCCGAATGGCCACCGAATCTGCTGTCACAACGATGGGCGCTCACCCGTTCAACACCGGCTCCGACCAATGTCTGGTGCATAACGGCTCACTTTCCAATCACAACTCGCTGCGCCGCAAACTTCGCCGCCTTGGCGTCCATATCGAGACTGAGAACGACACTGAAGTTGGCGCGGCCTATCTGACGTGGAAAATGCAGACCGGCTCGACACTGGGCGAAGCTTTGCAATCAAGCCTCGACGACCTTGACGGCTTCTTTACCTTCCTTGTCGGCACCAAGGACGGCTTCGGCGTTGTACGTGATCCGATCGCTTGCAAGCCAGCAGTAATGGCTGAGACCGATCAATACGTGGCCTTCGGCTCTGAATACCGCGCACTAGTAAACCTGCCTGGCATTGAGACCGCGCGCGTCTGGGAGCCGGAGCCCGCAACCGTCTATTTCTGGTCGCACAACGCGGCCCCTACCGCACAAGAGAAAGCGGCATAAATGCAAACATTCGATCTAGAGGCGCAGGGGCTGCGCGAACTGAACGCTACTCTCCACGCGCAGGCGCACAACACAAACCAAACCAGTTGGGAGATTATCAATCCCAAGGGCAGCCACGCGATTGCCGTGGGCCTAGACGCGCCGATTGAGGTGAATGTTAAAGGCTCGACTGGCTATTATTGCGCAGGCATGAACAAGCAGGCCACCGTTCATGTCCATGGGTCTGCCGGACCGGGCACTGCCGAAAATATGATGTCAGGCACCGTAATCGTGGAGGGTGACGCCTCGCAGTACGCGGGTGCGACCGGCCACGGTGGCACACTAATCATCAAAGGCAATGCGTCGTCTCGGTGCGGAATTTCAATGAAAGGCATCGACATTATTGTGCACGGCAATGTGGGCCATATGTCCGCCTTCATGGCACAGTCGGGCAATATCGTCGTTTGTGGCGATGCAGGCGACGCGCTGGGCGATAGCTGCTATGAGGCTAGGTTCTTTGTACGCGGCTCGGTCAAATCGCTTGGTGCTGACTGCATCAAAAAAGAAATGCGTCCAGAACATGTGGCCATCCTTGAGGAACTACTGGAGCGCGGCGGCTGTGACGCCAAAGCCTCCGAGTTCAAGCGCTACGGCTCGGCGCGTGCTTTGTACAATTTCGACGTCGACAACGCTGCGGCCTATTGAGGAAGATACCCATGAAAGATCACGACTCCCGGGGCATCCCGCATACGACACCACGCCAATCCGCGACTTTCAGCCAAGACGTCAACAGCGACATCCGTCGCGCAGCGGCCACCGGTATCTACGACATCAGGGGTGGTGGCGCGAAGCGCAAGGTGCCGCATTTCGACGACTTGCTCTTTATGGGCGCGTCGATCTCTCGCTACCCGCTCGAAGGTTACCGCGAGAAGTGCGAAACCAAGGTGACACTTGGTACGCGTTTCGCCAAGAACCCGATTGAGCTCGATATTCCAATCACCATCGCAGGTATGAGCTTTGGCGCATTGTCCGGCCCTGCCAAAGAGGCCTTGGGGCGCGGCGCAAATGCTGCAGGTACGTCGACCACCACAGGTGACGGCGGCATGACGCCAGAAGAGCGCGGACATTCCTCGAAGCTGGTTTATCAATACCTGCCCTCTCGCTACGGCATGAACCCCGATGATCTACGCAAAGCGGATGCAATTGAGATCGTTGTTGGTCAGGGTGCGAAACCAGGCGGCGGCGGCATGTTGTTAGGACAAAAAATTTCCGACCGCGTGGCCGAGATGCGCAATTTGCCTAAAGGCATCGACCAACGCTCCTCGTGCCGCCATCCAGATTGGACCGGCCCCGATGATCTTGAAATCAAGATCTTGGAGCTGCGCGAGATTACTGGCTGGAAAGTCCCAATCTACGTCAAGATCGCTGGCGCACGCCCTTACTTTGACACCACGCTCGCCGTCAAGGCAGGTGCAGATGTCGTTGTCTTGGACGGCATGCAGGGCGGCACGGCCGCCACGCAAGACGTCTTTATTGAGCATGTCGGACAACCCACTTTGGCGTGCATTCGCCCGGCGGTGAAAGCACTGCAAGACCTTGGCATGCACCGCGAAGTGCAGTTGATCGTCTCTGGCGGCATTCGGTCCGGTGCTGACGTAGCAAAGGCCATGGCGCTTGGGGCTGACGCGGTGGCCATCGGCACCGCAGCGTTGATCGCACTCGGTGACAATGACCCGAAATGGGAAGCCGAATACAACGAGCTTGGCACCACCGCCGGCGCATACGACGACTGGCACGAGGGCATGGACCCCGCAGGGATCACCACGCAGGACCCCGAGTTGATGAAACGCTTTGACCCTGTGGAAGGTGGTCGCCGTTTGCGGAACTACCTCAAGGTGCTGACGCTTGAAGCCCAAACCATCGCGCGGGCGTGCGGCAAAAACCACATGCACAATCTTGAGCCAGAGGATCTTGTGGCGCTGACCATGGAAGCCGCCGCGATGGCGCAAGTTCCACTGGCAGGCACCAACTGGTACCCCGGCAAGCCCAACACCTCGTACTGATAAACGAAGGGCGCGGCCGAAAGGCCCGCGCCCTCACGACGAAGACCAATAGGGATAAACGACAATGGCAACTGATCTTGCAAAATTCGCCAAGGACAACGGCGTCAAATATTTTATGATTTCCTACACCGACTTATTTGGCGGCCAAAGGGCTAAGTTGGTCCCTGCCCGCGCAATTGCAGACATGCAGGAAGATGGTGCCGGGTTTGCAGGCTTTGCCACATGGCTTGACCTGACCCCTGCCCATCCCGACATGCTGGCAGTACCGGACCCCGAAGCGGTGATCATTCTACCTTGGAACAAGGAAATCGCATGGGTGCCCGCCAATTGCGTGATGGAGGGCGAACCAGTCGATCAAGCCCCACGCAACGTGCTTCGCAAACTGATTGCGGAAGCCGCTGAAGAAGGCATGTATGTCAAAACCGGTATCGAGGCCGAGTTCTTCCTACTAACGCCCCAAGGCGACCAAATCAGCGACCAATTCGATACAGCCGCCAAGCCCTGCTATGACCAACAAGCGTTTATGCGCCGCTTGGACGTGATCCGTGAAATCTCGGATTACATGTTGGAACTCGGCTGGGGTGCTTATCAAAACGACCACGAGGACGCCAACGGCCAATGGGAGATGAACTGGGATTTCGACGACGCGTTGAAAACCGCAGACAAACACTCTTTCTTTAAGTTCATGGCAAAATGCGTCGCCGAGAAACACGGCTACCGCGCCACCTTCATGCCCAAACCAATCGAGGGGCTGACTGGCAACGGTTGTCACGCTCATATTTCGGTCTGGGACGCGCCAGGTGATAAATCGAAGGTCAACATCTTCGCGATGGAGCCAGACAACAACTCTCAGACGGCTGAACTGGGCCTATCGGAGAAAGGTCGCCATTTCCTCGGCGGCATTATGAAACACGCCTCGGCGCTGGCCGCGATCACCAACCCCACCGTGAACAGCTACAAACGCATCAACGCGCCGCGCACGATGTCGGGGGCCACTTGGGCACCCAATACGGTCACATGGACCGGCAACAACCGCACCCACATGGTGCGCGTCCCTGGCCCCGGCCGGTTCGAGCTGCGCCTGCCTGATGGCGCGGTGAATCCATATCTTTTGCAAGCTGTCATCATTGCAGCGGGCTTGTCGGGTTTGCGCTCCAAAGCCGACCCCGGCAAACGCCACGACATCGATATGTACGCCGAGGGTCACAAAATTACCGATGCGCCCAAACTGCCTTTGAACATGCTCGACGCGTTGCGCGAATATGAGAAAGACATTGGCTTAAGTGCAGCGATGGGCGCGGAATTCTCCGCTTCTTTTGTCAAGATGAAGATGCAGGAATGGAACGACTTTACGTCTCATTTCTCGCAATGGGAAAAAGACAACACACTTGATATTTGAACCTAACAAAATCCATCCCCCCGTGCTCTTCTCATGACGGGCGCGGGTTACTCTGTCTTTCAGCCAAGCCAGCCTGACCGTCGCGCGATTGTGGAATACCAAAGCAACGCTGCACCCACGAGCAAAGACAGCATCATTGACGGTACCATACCGACCAGCATGAGCGTGAACACCGCGGTTGCGACAATTCCAGCCAATGACAGCACCAAAACCGGTACAGCGACGCGCCGCCGCAACAGCAATAAGATGCACCCGACTGCCCCGCCAAATACCGCAACCGCAAAGGCCGCCGTCGCCCACGCAGGGCGCCCAGTAATTAGTAATTGGTATACCTCAGGCATCTGGGCAACCGTGTCGGGGTTCGCTTGCATGATGTAGTTTAGGCACCCCATCAGGTTCCAAACCAGACCCGCACCTGCGACGACCCAAAAGCTGAAATGCGGTTTTACCAGTGTCATACTATTACCCTCTGTCAAGATTGTCTTACCTAACTATCTTCGCAAATCACCTTGAGTTGCAAGTTTACTCATAAGAATATTAATTGACTAACAGTGTCGCTCTGAAGTCAACTCATACCAACCCCAAGCCAAAGGACTATTAGATCATGACCAAACGTATTGCCGTTATTGGGGCCGGACCATCCGGCCTCGCACAGCTTCGTGCATTCCAGTCCACCAAACAAAACGGTGAGGGCATTCCAGAGATCGTCTGCTTCGAGAAGCAATCAAACTGGGGCGGCCTTTGGAACTACACATGGCGCACGGGGGTGGATCAGTATGGTGAACCAGTGCACGGCTCGATGTATCGCTACCTTTGGTCAAATGGGCCCAAAGAAGGTTTGGAGTTTGCCGACTATTCCTTTGAGGAGCATTTCGGCAAACAAATAGCGTCCTACCCGCCCCGCGCGGTGCTGTTCGACTACATTGAAGGGCGTGTAAAAAAGGCTGGCGTGCGCGACCAGATCCGGTTCGAGACCGCTGTGCGCCGTGTTGAATTTGAGAATGGTAAGTTTGAGGTCACCGTAAAAGACCTGCCCAATGATCGCGAATATTCCGAAACCTTCGACCACGTGATTTGCGCGTCGGGCCACTTCTCGACACCGAACGTGCCGGAATTCGAAGGCTTTGACAGCTTCAAAGGCCGTGTGTTGCACGCTCATGACTTCCGCGATGCATTAGAGTTCAAGGGGCAGGACTTGCTGATCGTCGGAACCTCGTATTCCGCCGAAGACATCGGCTCGCAGTGCTGGAAATACGGCGCCAAGTCGATCACTGTCAGCCACCGGACCGCGGCCATGGGCTACGACTGGCCAGACAATTGGGCCGAAGTCCCGCTCCTGATGAAAGTTGTAGGGAACACAGCGCACTTCAAAGATGGTACCACGCGCGACGTCGATGCGATCATCTTGTGCACCGGCTACCAGCACCACTTCCCCTTCATGGCCGAGGACTTGCGGCTTAAAACCGCTAACCGATTGGCAACCGCAGATCTCTATAAGGGCGTGGCCTTCACAGATAATCCCGCCCTCTTTTACCTCGGCATGCAGGACCAATGGTTCACTTTCAATATGTTCGATGCGCAGGCCTGGTGGGTTCGTGACGCAATCATGGGCAAGATCAAGATGCCGTCAAAGGCGGAGATGGAAGCCGACGTAGCTGACCGCATCACACGAGAGGATGCCGGCGCAGACGACTACGCCGCGATTTGGTATCAGGGTGACTACATCAAAGAACTGACTGCCGAAACGGATTACCCGAGCTTCGATGTCGAGGGAGCCTGTCAGGCGTTCAAGGAATGGAAGGGCCACAAGAAGAAAGGCATCATGACCTTTCGCGACAACAGCTACAAATCGGTTATGACAGGCACAATGGCACCGGTCCATCACACACCGTGGAAGGACGCATTGGATGACAGCCTTGAAGTCTATCTGAAGAACTAAATCCTACAGCGGCAGACCTTGGACCCGCAAGAACACATAGGTCTGCTGCAACGCCCCTTTGTCCTTGATCGACACACCGACCTCGCCCCGCTGAAAACGGAATTCGCGCAGATCGTAGAAATCGGGATGATTGACACCTTGGTCTCGGCTCACGATTGCATCCGCGCCAAGGCATTTTCTCACTTCGCTTAGAATGCCATCAAACGCTGCCTGCGCCTCATCGGAGCGGTATGCAAACGGCCACGCACAATTTACAGCACGCGCGCCAGTTTGACTAAGAGACGTGGTACATTTGGTTTGCGTGGACAGCGAGGAAGGAAGCCCCATAGTCATGATGCTTGTTGTTGGCGGACTGTTGCTTCCAGCTTGTTCTACGAGAGCCTCAAGGTCTCCGCAAAACCCATCCGCATGCGCCATCAGGCCAATTGTCGACAAAAATGACCCCAGTATCGAAACTTGCACAGCAAATCTCCAAAGACTCCCCCACCTCATTCAGGAACGAAAGCCAGTCGTTGGCCTTCCAGAATTTTGAACGGAGTTGGTGGGGTGGTTTTGGAGACCCAGAAGTAGTCGCCCAGATATTCCATCACATACCAGCCCTCCCACTCCACGTCCGAAGGCCAGATGGATTGGTATTCGTCGCGTGCAGAGTCGATGCGCCATTCTCCGCGGCTAGACCGAACACCATTCTGCGCGAAAATTGTCGTACCATCTGGTTCGAAATACTGTCGGTAGGCTTGCCCTTCCCAAGTACCAACCGCGGTGTTTCCCGTTAACAGCACCTCGATTTCACTAGCGTTCAGTTTCGCCGACTGCCCAGCAGCAGGGGCCGCCGCGAGCAACGAACACAAAACCAATAGTGCAGTACGGCGTCTCATCAGGTCGCTACCTCTCCGTTGTTCACCAAAATCATCGCCACGCGTCGCAGTGTTGCGCGAAGGCGATCTACATGGCTACCTTTGTGACCCAAATCGCCAAGTGCGCGATCCATGATCGTCAGCCAGTTCTCCGCGTCTTGAATGCGGATGGGCACGTGGGCGTGAATGTTTCGGACATTCATATGGCGGTGCTTTTCCATGTAGTACTGCCGCCCACCCATGAAGCCTGAGAGGAAATCAAACTGCTCAATCCGCGTGTGGGCAAGCCCGTGGTTTTGCAGATGTAGCGATACGAGCTGCCGACCCTCGGGCAAAGTTTCCACCAGATCGTAGAAATGCTCGACCAGTTCACGCAAGGCAGTTTCGCCGCCGATTTGGTCAAGCACTGTCGTCATGAACGCGGGCGTTCTTTCTTAGGATCGAAGGCCGCAAGATCGGAACGAATTGTAGCGGGGATACGTTTTTGCATTCCGTCGAGCTTACCAATCTCCAGTTTGGTTCCAGCCGCCGCGTGAGCCACATCGACACGCGCCATGGCAATGTTGCGCCCCAATAGTGGAGAGCGGATCGACGAGGTCACTTCACCAATCTGCGCCCGTCCGACATGTATGCAATCGCCGTGACCTATTTCGATTTGCGCATCAACATCGAGCCCTACAAGTTTGTGCATCGGGTGTTCCTTGCGGCGGATCAACGCGTCGCGACCAATGAAGTCGTCCTCTTTCGACTTAAGCGGCACGGTAAAGCCAATGCCAGCCTCATAAGGATCGGTCTGATCCGAGAAATCGTAGCCTGCAAAGATTAGACCCGCTTCAATCCGCACCATATCAAGCGCTTCAAGCCCCATGGGTTTTAGCCCGTGATCCTTGCCCGCAGCCCAGATAGCATCAAAAATCTCAGGCGCATGTTTCGGGTGGCACATCACCTCGTAGCCCAACTCACCTGTATAACCAGTGCGCGACAAAACGAATGGCGTACCGCTTTCGTTATTCAAGCGCGCAGGGGTAAATCGGAACCAACCTAGCTGGTCGAACTCAGGGTTATGTGGTGCAGTCCATGTAATCTTACGAAGCAGATCGCGGCTCTCTGGTCCCTGCACCGCTACATTGTGCAGCTGGTCGGTAGATGAGCGTACCAGCACCTTCAGTCCCAGCTTTTCGGCCTGCTCGCGGATCCATTCGCCCCCATAATCGGAGCCGCCGATCCAGCGGAAGTTGTCGCGACCCAGTCGGAAGACCGTCCCGTCATCAATCATGCCGCCATGCTCGTAACACATGGCCGTATAGACGACGCCGCCGATGGCCAGCGTCTTCATGTTGCGGGTGAAGACGTATTGGCACAGGGCTTCAGCGTCGGGGCCAGTGATCTCAAATTTACGCAGCGGTGACAGGTCCATGATGACCGCCTTTTGGCGGCAGGCGTGGTATTCCTCGATCGGGCCAGTCGCGGCAAAGCAATTGGCCAGCCAATAGCCGTTGTACTCAATGAAATTGCGGGTGAGCTTGGCGAAGCTGTCGTGAAATCCGGTTTGTTTGGTCATCTTGGGGTCCGCATCTGGAGTGGGCCGGTACGCGACCGAACGTTGGAATGTCTCTTTGCCGCTATAGGTGCGGACGTGAATGTCGGTTGGGTTCCAGCCATTGGCCGCCGTCGTGTCGTCAGGACAGGCGGAACTGACACAGACGATGTCGGTGAGTGCGCGTAGCAGGACGAAGTCCCCCGGACGCGACCACGGCTCGTCAGAATACATTACACCATGCTCATCGAGGAAGGTGTTGAAGAAGAAGTTTATCGCCATCCAGCCAGGGCGGCCTGTGACGTTGAAGTCTTTGAGGGTGCCGTTGAAGTTATCCGAGCAATTGGCGTGACCGGGGTAGCCGATGTCATCGTAATATTTAGCCGAGCACGCCAACGCGAAGGCATCATGCCGCCCGCAGGTGTCTTGGACGACCTCAACCAGTGGGAGCATTTCTTGGTCGTAATATTTGGCGTGCAAACCCGGCATTGGGTAGGCGTGCCCCATGAGCGTGCGTGTGGTGGTGACGTCCAGGGCGTGCTCTATCCCCTTGTCGAGCTTGCGGGCCGAGAAACACTCAAAGTCGGAACATTGACGGCCATCCACATCCTGGATTTGGATGTAGTCCCCAGCCTTGACGAAGAACGCCTGCGCTGTGGATGAATGAACGCGGATATCGCTGATCGGGTCAGCGAGCGGGTTTGGTAACTCAAACTTTACATGGGATTTGATGACAGCGCGTTTGACCATGACGGTTAGCGGAGTGGTGGTGTCTTGAGCCTCGACATCCATAACCCCACCGGGAGCCGCAATGATAACCACTCCATTACGCGTCGCTCGCAAGGTCTCTTCCGCTTTGGCAGGCGTGGCCGTGTCGAAAAACCGGATCGCTTGAGCATCAGCCATGTCAATTCCGCGTGCATCTAGGCCCATCCGGAACCCGCGCAACGATGTGTCGGAACTAACCAAGAGCGCCCGAAGACCTGCGGCTTGTGCGTTAGCACTCGCGCCCAAAATCCCGGCATCGATCCGGCCTTTTCTGTCGGCGGCGACGACTTCGGCGACCTGCCCACCCTCGTCATTGATCACGGTGATCTGGTCGCCTGCCTCAATGGGGATCAGCACAGTCCCTGCCCCTTCGACCACATAGCGCTCTATGCCCAGCGGCATTGAAAAGGCGCGCGGTTGAATGATTTCGCTAGGCTTCGGCGGGCCGGGCCTTACCTTAGGATACAGATCATCAAGCATTTTCTAGTCCCTGTCGCGCTCATGTTGCATGAGTGGAATAATTATTTAATGAAGAGAATAACCAGCCTATCTGAGTCCTGCAAAGAAAATCGGGCCCGCCAACACGTTTTACCAACCTGACGCCGCGCACGCTACTTTCTCGCGAGCATGATCGCCTCAATGCTTGAGGATTTCTACCCTTCGACGCGTGCGCAGCTTGGATGGCGTCTGGCCGAATTCCTGCTTTACCGCGTTAGCCATGGTGGTGAGTGACCCGAAACCCGTGGCGACGGAAATCTCGGTCAGCGGCATCAGCGTTTCTTCCAGCAGATCCTTGGCGCGCCTTGTGCGCAGTCGCTTATAAAACTTTGCGGGCGTGTCATTGAAGACTTTGCGAAAGCTGCGCTCAAGTTGACGGGTGGAAAGACGCAAGTCGCACACCAGTTCGGCAATTGGAATGGGGTCGGCAAGCGTGCTTTCCATTATGCGTATAGCTTTCGTGACTTGGCCGTCGAACAAAGCGGAGTTGTCAGCGAGATTTTTGGGCTGCTCCGCATCACTCTTGCGAATAGTGTGTATCAACAACCTGTTGCCCAGCTCTGCCACTTGTGGACCATCAAGTATTGGGGCGATCAACCCTAGGATCAGCTCTGCCGTGGCTCCTGCCCCTGCAGCGGTGACAATGCCGTCTGAGTTTTCCGAAAAGCAATGCGTCAGATTCGGATGGTAACCCTCCTCTGAAAGCATCTCTACATCGCGCCAATGGGTGGTGACTTTACCCGCGGGAGCATGTGTGGCTTTGATATATGCAGTGGCCGCATCCGAAAGCAGGGCGACCAGACGAGCCTGACGCTGCATTGCGCGGGCGCGCTTGAGCCACGCGGCGGAGCACGCAATTTCAGTGCCTCCTACCACAATCATAACGTCTGACAACAAATGATCGGGCACTGCCAACTCAGATCGCACAATCATATCGCTACGGCTCTTGGTTAGCCCCGGCGTGTCCGACACAATACGCCACGTAAATCGCTTGGAGCCGCACAACTCGTTGGCCAAAGTCAGCGTCCGAGTAACCGACGACAGTTCAAAATCGCAAAAGCCTGAGGAGACAAACAGCTCAAAACTGCGGGTTGCACTTGGTCCCCCCGCTATGGCCTCGCTCGCATCAAACTTAGTCCCATAATGCCCCATACTATGATTCCAGCCAGCCAGCCGCGTGCAGCCGCTGATGGGCCACAGTCGCGTTGCGCATGAGGATCGCCACTGTGACGGGCCCTACCCCGCCGGGAACTGGCGTAATCCAGCCTGCAACGGGCTTGACCGCGTCGGTATCCACGTCACCCACAATACGGGTTTCACCGTCTTGCGTGATCTGATTGATACCAATGTCGATGACCGCAGCGCCCGGCTTTATCATGTCGGGGCCTAGGAAGTTTGCGATGCCCACTGCTACAACCACGACATCAGCACGACGAGAATGCATGGCGACCGAGCGCGTCATGTGGTGGCATACCGTCACGGTAGCCCCTTCGGCCACGAGCATCATTGCGGCGGGCTTACCGACGATCTCTGAATGACCGATCATCACGACCTCCAACCCCTTCAGCTCTAGCCCCGTTTCTTTAATTAGCTCCACGCTTGCGGCAGCGGTACAAGGTGCCAATGCGACGTCAGAGTAGACAATGTTGCCGATAGAGGCAGGGTTCATCCCCTCCACGTCCTTCAGCGGATGAATGGCAGACTGCAGCGAACGGACATTGATGTGATCTGGCACTGGGCGCTGTAATATAATGCCCAAAACGCCGGGATCGTCGTTCATCGCCTGAATGCGCGCTTTGGCCTCATCTTGGCTGATGTCACTTGGCCAGTTGCGCTGATCGAAGCCAATCCCTGCTCTCGCCGCACCGCGTGCCTGGTTGCGCATGTAGACCTCAACCTCAGGGACATCGCCGATCGAAATAGAGACGAGGTTCGGCAAACTCGGATTGGCATCACAATAAGAGCGGCAACTCTCAAGAATTCGTGCCGCAACGGCCTTTCCATCAATCAAGCGGTGGTTAGCGATCAAGTCCTTCATAACGGTGTCCCAGCAAATAAGGGTGGTAATCAGTACACTGAATTTTATGCATTGATTATTCCTATAAATAAATAAATATTACCGTTGGTCAATATTTGGCTGGCGTATATTGACGTGAATTCACTTGATCCGAACTCATCGCGCGCAAACGGTCGTTATTCAATCCCATCGGCTCTCAAGGCTGTTGTCGCCTCAGTTTGACCGAAGACGCATATATAAGTCGTAAGCGAGGCACTCATACGTGTCTGCCTGAAGTGCGGCCGCAGAGCCAGGCTTGTGGTTACCAGCTCGTATTTCGGCCGCAAGGTCCAGAAGAAATTTGGCGCCTGGATCTTTGACCTCATCAGCGAAAGGGGTTGGGAATTTTTCTTCGAGGATTGCGATTATTTCTGAATTCATGCTGCGTCCGTTCGACTTCGCAGCGCTTTTGACGCGGTCGCGAAGCCCGTCGGGCAGTCTGACGATGAATTTGTCCTTAGTTTGAGGGGGCCTGTCGCTCATAGTGGCATAAAGCCATAAATTTGAGTTGACACAAGTGATGGCAGAGAGCCACTACTGAATTGCGGAACGAATGGAGGCAGTATGTCTGATCGAAAACCGTTGCAGCTCCGGTTGCCCAAAGACATCAAAGACTGGATACGAGAGCAAGCTACGAAAAATGGTTCGAGCCAGTACAGCGAAATCATTCGCGCCATTCGAGACCGCATGGACCAAGTTGAAGTCCAACCCACCTAACTGAAAGAGAACACAATGAAGATTGAAAAACGCGCCTGCGCGAACACTCCCGTATTGCCGTCCTCCTTGCCCACTCAGGATCACTTGCCAGTGTCCAAAACTACAATCGAACGACGGGAGGCCCAGAAGGTTACAGCATGTGCCGTCTCGTCGATTCTTGTACCGACCTCTACACTTGCGGCACCTGCCGACACCCAAACGTCAATTATGCGGCTCTTTCGCCAACGGTGCGAATTCCGAGACGCTATCGATCATGCCGCCGTCAATGATAAAAACTTATGCGAAAAGATTTTGGATGTACGGATTGAAACACTACGCGAAATGGAAGCCGAACTCATGCGTTTACCCACCACATACATCGCCGATTTCGCGGCCAAGGTCATCGTGGACTCAGTAGATAGCGGATGTTTGCCTGATTGGGAAAAGGGATCAGTTTGGCAGGAAGCGCGGGTGCTAACAGGCTGCTACAACTTAGAATAATCCGGATAAACAGAAATGGGGGAACCGCCAGAGGAATGATTCTTTTGAGGCTGCCAAACTGCTCCTAGTTGAACCAAATACGAGGAAATTGCATGGCACAGCACTCAAACTTCTGCGGTAGCGCGTTGCTAACGCCGAGCGATATCACGGGTAGACTCCAAATCTCGCAGCGAAAGTTGTACTATTTGGTTTCTGAGGGTGAATTCCCACCGCCGCTCAAAATCGGACGCTTGAACCGATGGCGGGAAGATCATTTAATCACCTATTTCGAAGCGCTCGAAGAAGCTGCATCCAATGCAGTTGAATCGGCTTAGAGTGGGCTATCAAACTCCAGTAATGGTCCGTGTATCGCAGGCACAGCCCGTCTTTGGCATCCACAAATCGACGCTCTACCGGTGGGCCCGGGAAAAGCACATCGCAATTCACCGGCGCGGGGCAATGTCGTTTGTCGATCCTATAGAAGTGCGGAATTTCATCATGGGACTGGGGGACCAAGCGGGGGACCAAAGTCAGAAAAAGGAAAATAAATGAACAGTTTCAACGATAAATGGTGCGGTCGGAGGGACTCGAACCCTCACTCTTGTTACAGAACAGCGACCTCAACGCTGCGCGTCTACCAATTCCGCCACGACCGCAAAACATCGGGGGATGTGGGCGGCGTTCTAGCCTGCCCCCCCGCCCTTGTGAAGCGCAAAAACGCATGGAACCAAAAAGGCCGGAGATGTATCCCATCTCCGGCCTTCTGATTGTGCGCATTAAACTATTTACGGGTCGACTTTGAAAATTGGCAAAGCCGACGCGGGCTGTACCTGTGGTACCGCCGAGGTGTTGCTTGACAGCGAGAAGGCCGCCTTGCGCAGCAGCGCATTGCGCTCTGGCTGACCCGGCGCGAAGACCGGCGTGGCACCATTCTCGATGGCCGTGAGCCCCATGTCATACCAAGGCAATGCCAGATCGGTGCGTTTTGACACCCCAAAGCCCTGCGCCAAGTGGTGGCCCATCAACTCCGCATAGGCCTGCTCGCCCAGTACCGCCAACAACAGCGCCGAGCCAATAGCCACGTCCATATTGTCCGCGCGGTAGCCGACGGACAGGCAAATCTTGGCCGTGCCAGCCAGCTGGACCGGCGACATGCCAGTGCTCAGAACGAATCCCGATACGTCCTGCAAGACCGCCGTATGTGGTTTCAGCGACATCGCCGCGACATACTCTTTCAACGCGGGGCCAAAGCCTTCGCATTGCTTCGCGATCTGGGCAGGTGAGAAGCCCTGGATCTTGGCCGACAGCTGCTCGCCCTCGGCGATTGCATAGGTCCGTGCAAGGCAGAACTGCTCGTTGAGGGCCAGATTGGTGTCGAGCATCGTATCGGCGGTCAAGAAGCCGCCATTGGTCGAGGTCAGCAAAGAGACCTGATTGCAGTGCGACGCCAGTGACACGGCGGTGGTCTGCCCCATGAAGCTGGGCAGCAATCCCGTCTGGGGCGTCTCTTGCGCAGGCTCCGACCCTGCTACAGCGGTTATTGTGGTGGTAGTGGTCGTGGTTCCGCCCAAAACCTGCGGTTGCAGCACTTGCGGCTGCGGTGCCACGACAACCGTGGTCGCAGGGACTGTCGCGGCTACACCGGCGGCCTCGCGGCGGTACCGGGTCAGAAGCCCGCGCGGACCGGTTGGGCTCGCGGCGATTTGCTGCGACGTGGCTGCCCCGCCCGCGATGGCGCGGTTGTAGCTTTGCAGCAGGAAGTTCTTCTCGTAATCTGTCAACTGCCCAGTTGCGGCATAACCCATATGCGCCTGATAACCGGCAATCGCCGCGCGGGAATTTTTGCCCAGCACGCCGTCAGGCGGGCCCGCGGGGAACCCGAAGTAATTCAGCGAGGTTTGAATTTCGCGACGCTCCTGACGCGCATAAGACGGGACCGCCGCCGTTCTCTGTTTGGTGTTGTGGGGTTTCTTCCGCACAACACGTTTTTGTTTACCCGCATTGCGCACGATGGCAGAGCCAACGACCCCTGCAACAATGCCCGCAGCGAAGTCTCCGGTACCCGAAGATACTCGAGTCGCTGGAATTGTGATCATCGCCGCAGCGGCACAAGCCATTGTAATATTTTTGAAAAACATGCATTCCCTCCCAATACGCAAACATAACACCTATGCAAGAGTAACATGCTGACGGAAGTTGGACCTAGGAAAAATGCGTGAAATCATGCACAAGCCCATAGAACAAAAGGCCATTGGTATGGTGGAATGGATCACAAGCGACGGGTTGACCGACTACGCGCAGGCGGTTGCCTTTATGGAAGACCGCGTTGACGCCATTCACCAAGGCGCGGCACCCGAGTGCGTCTGGCTCGTAGAACATCCCCCGTTATATACTGCCGGAACTTCCGCAAACGCAGCCGATCTGGTCACCCCTGACCGCTTTCCGGTGCATCAAACCCGACGCGGCGGGCAATACACTTATCACGGCCCCGGACAGCGCGTGGCCTACGCCATGCTCGACCTGAACAAGCGCGGTCGCGACGTCCGCAAATATGTGCAGAATCTCGAAGCTTGGGTGATTGCCACGCTGGCCGAGCTCAATGTGGTCGGCCATATCCGCGACGGTCGCGTGGGTGTTTGGGTCGAGCGGCCCGACAAGCCGCTCCAACCCGACGGAACCCTCGCCGAGGAAAAAGTCGCCGCCATCGGGGTCCGCCTGCGCAAATGGGTCGCTTTCCACGGGCTGTCGATCAACGTCGAGCCGGAGCTTGAGCATTTCAGCGGCATCGTCCCGTGTGGCATCTCGGAGCATGGGGTGACCTCGTTGGTTGATCTGGGCCTGCCTGTGGCGATGGGCGATCTGGATGTCGCCCTTAAAGCCAATTTCGAGAGCACTTTCGGCGGTGCATCATCGCAAAGCTGACCCTCCGGCACGATCTATTCCAAATACTGACCAAGAATGCGACATTTAGCGCACCCTTCGGCGGGTTGAAACATTGCCCCCACTGCCCAACGCCTCTAAAAGAATTGAACAATAACGGGGCGACTCTGCCCTGCCTTTAGTGTGGGGACCAACAGCCTCGCCAATAAAAACGAGTGAAAACGGGAGAAACGCATGGCCGACGCAGCCATCCAAGGGCACGACCACGACGAGCGGGGATTCTTCACCCGCTGGTTCATGTCCACGAACCATAAAGACATCGGGATTTTGTATCTCTTCACCGCCGGCCTCATGGGCTTGGTCTCTGTGCTTTTCACCGTCTACATGCGGATGGAACTTATGGAGCCCGGCGTTCAATACATGTGCCTTGAAGGTGCGCGTTTGACCCCGGCCGCAGTGGCAGATTGCACCCCGAACGGGCACCTGTGGAATGTGCTGATTACTGGCCACGGCATCTTGATGATGTTCTTTGTCGTGATCCCCGCGCTGTTCGGCGGCTTTGGCAACTACCTGATGCCATTGCAAATTGGCGCTCCTGACATGGCGTTCCCTCGTATGAACAACCTGTCCTATTGGATGTATGTTGCGGGCTGCGGGATGGCTGTGGCCTCGCTGCTTACTCCGGGCGGCAACGACCAGCTTGGCTCCGGCGTTGGCTGGGTGCTTTATGCGCCGCTGTCCACCTCCGAGGCCGGCATGTCCATGGATTTCGCCATCTTCGCGGTTCACTTGTCTGGCGCCTCCTCCATTCTGGGCGCGATCAACATGATCACCACCTTCCTGAACATGCGCGCGCCGGGCATGACCCTGCACAAAGTCCCGTTGTTTGGCTGGTCAATTTTTGTAACCGCCTGGCTGATCCTGCTGTCCTTGCCGGTGCTGGCTGGCGCGATCACCATGCTGCTAACCGACCGGAACTTCGGCACCACCTTCTTCCAAGCTGACGGTGGCGGCGACCCGCTCCTGTACCAGCACCTGTTGTGGTTCTTCGGTCACCCGGAGGTGTATATCATCATCGTTCCGGGGTTCGGCATCATCAGCCACGTCATCTCGACCTTCTCCAGAAAGCCAATTTTCGGCTACCTGCCCATGGTCTACGCGATGGTTGCAATTGGCGCGCTTGGCTTCGTCGTGTGGGCGCACCACATGTACACGGTCGGCATGAGCCTGTCGCAGCAATCCTACTTCATGATGGCCACCATGGTGATCGCGGTGCCAACCGGCATCAAGATCTTCTCGTGGATTGCCACCATGTGGGGCGGCTCGATTGAGTTCAAAACGCCAATGCTGTGGGCCTTTGGCTTCCTGTTCCTGTTCACCGTGGGTGGTGTGACCGGCATTGTGCTGTCGCAGGCTGGCATCGACCGCGCTTACCACGACACCTACTATGTTGTGGCGCACTTCCACTACGTGATGAGCCTTGGTGCCGTGTTCAGCATCTTCGCAGGTATCTACTTCTACCTGCCGAAGTTCTCGGGGCGCATGTATCCTGAATGGGCTGGCAAGCTGCACTTCTGGACAATGTTTATCGGGTCTAACATCACGTTCTTCCCGCAGCACTTCCTGGGTCGCCAAGGCATGCCGCGTCGCTACATCGACTACCCGGAGGCCTTTGCCTACTGGAACTACGTGTCGAGCTGGGGCGCGTTCTTGTCCTTCGCGTCATTCGTCTTCTTCATTGGCGTCATGGTCTACACTCTGAAATGGGGCCGCAAGGTGACCGAGAACAACCCATGGAACGAGTATGCAGACACTCTGGAATGGACCCTGCCTTGCCCACCGCCTGAGCACACGTTCGAGACGTTACCTAAGCAGTCGGACTGGGACAAAGGCCATAGCCACTAAGCGGCAATGCCAATCCAGCATATAAACCTACCCGAAGGGGCCTCGGATTATCCCGAGGCCCTTTCTTCTTATCAGGGCAAGGCGCCGCTCTACCGCGTGCTGCTCTACCCCCACCGCTCCCTGCCGCGTGGCGGCTTCGTTTTCTTCATCGCGGCAACGTCTGTCATGCTGGCGCTGCCCTTGCTGGCACTCATCAGCACGGCGGCGTTCTGGGCGCTGCTGCCCTTCATCGTCGCCACGGTGGCGGCCGCCTGGCTGTTCTTGCAGCACAGCTACCGCAGCGGTCAACTGGTCGAGGAGCTGAGCCTCTGGCCCGACCACATCACGCTTGTTCGCCGCAACCCCAATGGGCAGAGGCAAGACTGGCAGGCCAACCCCCATTGGGTCGAGGTTGTGACGCATGACAGCCCAGTTGAGACCTACCTCACCCTGCGCGGAGGCCCGCGCGAAGTGGAGGTGGGTGCGTTTTTAACGCCCAAAGAGCGGGCAGAGCTAAAGGAAGAGCTTGAGGAGAAGCTGAGGTTTTTGGCAGTGGAGCCGCATTAACTGGATCACAGCATAAACTCGGGAGGGGTTGGCAACAGTGGGCATCAAACCACTGTAAGAACTCCACAGTTCTGACACTTTCCTCAGCAAAATAATGCCGAATGGCTATTCCGGCTTTGGCGACATATAGCCCATTCTATTCATACAGTCGTTTGAAGATGAGCATAAACAAGATCAAACCTGATTACCCCACGGCCCGCTACTTCAGAATCGTTTTCTCTGTTTGTGTCT
>Ga0316205_10002403_pt1 | contig 19615 bp, 16 predicted proteins | sample 3monthpyrite_MG_FD_204941 | JGI IMG/M metagenome (GOLD analysis project Ga0316205, IMG submission 204941) | Microbial mat bacterial communities from mineral coupon in-situ incubated in ocean water Damariscotta River, Maine, United States -... | ecosystem: Environmental > Aquatic > Marine >... | reverse complement strand
ATGGATCTGAATATTTGAGTGGATTCCCCTCAACATACCCATAAGTATTCAACCCACCAGCGAGCCCAATCGGATCAGACTGCACATATCGACCGGTAGAAGGATCATAATCACGGTAGTAATTATAAACTGAAACTTTCTACTTGGGATCGTAGTTTGACTTAATAATTAATTAGTTACATCCTTGTATAATTAGAGTTATAAAAAATTCCTGATGCGGTTTAGCCTCCACATGTTTCACTAACATTAGCCGAAACAAATGAAGTGCTCTGCGAAACTAGCATTTCCCCTGATTCTTTATTATGTTCATAACACAAAGGAATAATATACCATTATTTAGTTACATTATCAGATTTCTGAACATGCGCACCCACATCAGCTTCCTTCATACAAAAATTTTTAACGCATGTTACTCTATCATTAATCTTACTGAATATTTTCCAATGCTCAAGCCAGCTCGAACACTGACAAGAATTATCACTCGTCCCATTAATATTTTTAACTTTTATTCCACATTTTAATACATCATCAAGTTTCATAATTTTCCTTATACGATTTGCATTGATCTTTAATCTATACCTGTAAAGCTTCTACTATTGAATAAATCAGATGTTACTTCGATTAACTTTATTTCTTTGCATTCTGGATGCGATGGATTTACGACGGCTATTTTTTCTATACCGGCAGGGACAGCACAACTTGGAACGAATAAAACAAGTTCTTTATTTAAATTAAGCCAATCTCCTCCGATCGTTTGCGTTGAAGCCGGGTATGGAAATAAAGACCAGTCAGAAGGAAGTTCATTATTAGGGTATATAAAGGACGATATATCATCTGGTAATTCATAAATCCCTAGTCTGTAATCTTTTGGAACCAATCTTGGTGATGGAATATAGTTTGCCATTTCGAGCAACGCCGTTGCTGGTGAAAGAGCAAAATATAAAACTGGCTGACCAATCCGATTCCAACGTGCACCATCTTTATAGCTAGCACCGAGTCCTTGAAAGTTATCAAGATACTGCTCTGGTGAAATACGATATAGCTGCATTAAACAAATTCACCATATTCTATCTTTCGTAAAACTTGTGTGACCCACTCTCTTCCTTCAAAAGTATCAAACAAATCTTCGGGCTTTTCACCAGATAATGCAGGCGATGGCATTTGTAACCAATCTTTTGCACTATCAATGTCACCAAAAATTTTAACAACATTAATGTAAAGACGTATCGTATCAAGTAATTCTTCACTATCTACATGACTCAACCTTTTACGACTATAGTATCGACTAACATTGCTTGATGTTGTATTTAGTATTTTTACAAAAAGACTTCGATTACCAAAAACTTGAATGGCATGCCTTACAACTTCCCCAGACACGCCTTTACGTACTGAACGAATAAAATGAGCAGGATTACTGATATCACTACCTTCAAGTCCGAGTGATTCTAAAAGTGCATTACATGAAGCTGACATAATTTTCTCTCTTAATAATCAATATGACGTAATTATAGCATCATATTGACGTAAATATGGTGCATACACGTTATTTTTAACACTTAAAGTTAATTTGTATCCTTAGCTTACCAAATCACTCTTTACAAATCGCATAATATTGCTACTATACTAAGATTAATAGCAATTTAATGAGATTATGAATAACTGTAAACTAACAAACCAAGAGATAAGTCAGGCTGTTATTGACGCTTTAGCAAGCAAAAAATGGTCAGTTGTAGATTGCTGTATCTCTTATAACGCTATGTATTCAAAGGAAATAAAGGGAAAAGCCCTCGCGGAAATGAAAAAAGATTTTGTCCATAGAATTAGGAAAAATCGATTTTCAGTAGTTAGCAAGCGAGTCGCATCTTTATGCGATTTTCTCGGAATTAATTTAGAAATGGAAAAAACGAGCTCATTTCATCTTCAAAAGGAGATCGAAAATATCGAGCAAGTGATTCGTAAAAATCCATCTATAGAAATAAAAATTAAGGATTTATTAAAAAATGTCGCTGATTTAGCAGAGGCCTCGTAATGGCTAGATTAAAACAAAAATATATAAAACAATTTATTATGATCGATAGGAAATTAGTATGAGTATTCGGTGTGCAGAATTATTCTCTGGTGCAGGTTTAATGGGAGGCGGTTTTAAAAGTGCAGGTTTTAAAAGTATCTTTGCAGCTGAGTTAGATACTCGTGCCGTTGCGACATACAATCAAAATATAGAATCCGTCGCTGAAGAATGGGATGTAACAAAAGTAAAAAAGGGTTTGGCATACGAAGTACTTGTCGCTGGCCCACCTTGCCAAGGATTTAGTACTTTAGGTAGACGAGATCCCAAAGATATTCGAAATGCACTTTCTCTAAGCGTGTTTAAATGGGCTAAACAGCATAAACCTAAAGTTGTACTAATAGAAAATGTTCCTCAATTTCTTGAGTCAGATTATTATAATAAACTCCGAAAGAAATTTTCATCTATTGGATATGAAAGTGTAAGCTGGATATTAAACTCCGAAGACTATGGTGTCCCGCAAAGACGTCTTCGAAGTTTTACGATATTTTCTACAATTGGGCTTCCTAATAAACCTAGACAGACAAGAAAACGAATGTCTGTCCGAGATGCATTTAAAGGTCTAAGTAAAAAAGTTAATGGAAAGAATTTTCATATTTCACCAGAACCAACCGATTTAGCATTATCACGCATGAAACTAATTCCACCATTAGGCGATAAAAGAGATGTAATGAAGCACGCGCCCGAATTGTGTCCACCAAGTTGGATCAAAATGGGAAATCAAGCTGTTGATGTATGGGGAAGAATGGATTGGAACAAGCCTGCTAATACATTAAGGTGTTCCTTCCAGGCTCCATCTAAAGGGCGATATTTGCATCCACAAGAAAATAGAGTGATCTCATTACGCGAAGGGGCAAGAATACAAGGCATACCTGACTCATGGGGTTTCTGTGGTGATAGAACATCCATTGCACGCCAGATAGGGAATGGAGTCCCTGTTCCATTAGCAAAAGCCGTTGCATCATCCATTATGAAATTATTTAGAACTTACTAGTCAAACAGATTATACTTAATAATCAACTCCATAAATAAATTATAGAATAATAAATCGTACAATAGATTTTATTTAAGATAAATTCATTCACCATGAATCATTCAAATAGTGGGATATAACATGGACAAATCTTCAACAACAAAGCCTCAAGATTCAAGAAACAGGCCTTCTGAAATAGGGATGAAAATTCATACTGGCATGCTTGAGTCTTTAGGTATCAACATGTATACATCTATCGGAAAAAGTTTGGTGGAGTTCATAGCTAATGGCTTTGATGCTGAAGCATCTAAGGTATACGTAAATATACCTTTTGATGAAATTGAAATAGCTAGAAAAGAGTTAAGAGATAAAGCAAAAAAAGAAATAGCTGAAGGAAAACGTGAAAACAATATTAACATTTATGAGTCTTTACCGAGCAATATCGAGATAGTTATTAAGGATAATGGACACGGTATGACTGTAGAACAACTTGAAGATAAATTTCTAGTTGTTAATCGTCGCAGAAGAGATGCTGAAGGAAGCAAATCTGAAAATGGCCTTCGACATGTAATGGGTAGAAAAGGTCTAGGCAAACTTGCTGGGTTTGGAGTGGCTGAGCAAGTTATCGTTCGCACTAAAAGAAAAACTGAAACCTACGCAACAACAATAACTATGGATTTTAATAAAATTAAACTACTTGAAGATGTTGGGGATGTGAAATTCCAACCAATATATGAAAACAACCTAGATCCATCAGATTCAGAAACAACTATCACACTAAGAAAATTAAGATGTGACTCTCTAAAATATAAAGAAACATTTATAAATGACACACTATCTAAAAATTTCTTCATTACAGGTGACGATTTCTGTATTTATCTTAATCAAGAAAAAATCAATGAGCCGGATGTTGATTATGAATTTATATATCCACCAGAAAATGAACGAGAAGAAAATGGTTTAGGCCTTACCGATGTATTTGTTCATGAAGGTTTTGATTATCCTATTTATTATCTAGTGAAATATCGTTCCCGTAAAAATGATTCAAATGATGGGAAAATAAGAGGAAGTTTATCTGCAAACTTGAGAGGGGCTCGCGTTTACTGCAATCAAAGACTCGCTGCAGGACCATCGTTATTTAATTTGGAAACTGGCATGCATAATTTCCATTCACAAAGTTATATGGAATGTATAATTCATGCAGATGTACTGGATCAACAAGAAGCTGATCTAATTGGTACAAATAGGTCTGGATTAAAAACTGACAATGAAATTGTTGATGCATTCGTTGATTCTATTACAGAGTTAATGAAAAAGTCACTATATGCACATTCAAAGTATAGAGAAGCAACTGTAGAAAAAGAAATAGAAAATGATCCAGTAAGTCGTACGGTAATGTCAGCGGTATCTCAACTCCCCAAAAAGAGCAGAGAACCAGCAAAAAAAATACTAACAACATTGGCAGTAAGTGAAGGTATTGATAGTGAAGCATATCAAGAAGTCGCCCCACATCTAATTAAGGCAATTAATTCATCTGAAGTCTTAATTGATCTTATAAAAAGCGGTGTAAATCCAAACGATATGAGAACTGTTATAGAGCAACTACACGAACTTGCTTCAATGGAAAAAAGTGATGTATTGAAGTTATACAGGGGACGTAAGCATGGTATAGATGGACTTCAAATACTTGAAGAGCGCTCCCATGAAAATGACAGAGGCGAACGTTATGAAGATGAGTTACAAGAACTTTTCAAAGAATGTCCTTGGTTAATTAAAGCAGAATACAATAATTATCTAACAAGTGACGATAATATGGGTACTGTCGCAAAAAAATTAAGCAGTAAACTAAAAATTGATTCTAAAGCTGTAAACGTAGACAAATCTAAAGATAAAAGACCTGACTTAGTATTTGTAATCACAAATACTGATAATCCAACACAAATTGCTGTAATAGAACTGAAGTCTCCTAACGTTGACCTAAATATGGAACATTTAAACCAACTAAAAGCTTATATGATGGATATTGAATCTATCATTAAAAATGATTACGATTCTGAAGTAAATATTACTGGCCACCTAATAGGAAATCTTTCCAGACCTGATACTCAATCAAGAGATAGCAAGTTGCTATTGAAAGAAATCGCTGATGCAGGACCAGCAACTAAGTGGGAAATAATAACTTTACCAAAATTACTTGAACGAGCCAGACTGATACATAAGGGTACTATTGAGGCAATAGAAGCAGATGAAGATGGTTAGCTGTAGTATACAGCTCATCGTGCAGGATGCGTTGCCGCATGCACCTGCTTCAATTTTTTAATAGACACCTGCGTATAAATCTCAGTCGATGACAAGTTCTCATGTCCCAACATCGCCTGGATAAACCGAATATCGGCCCCGTTTTCCAGCATATGTGTTGCCATCGCATGACGAAATAAATGACACGAACCTCGTTTTTCAATCCCACAGGCATTCATATACTTTTTAACCAAATCAGAAATACGATTATTTAGAAACGCTTCGCCATAGTCGGTGACAAAGATGTGTCCTGAATCATCATCACGAATCAATTTTGGTCTCACATCGCTTAAATATTTCTTAAGCCAAACACTGGCTCGATCACCGATGGGTACCACGCGGTCTTTTTTCCACTTACCATCAAAAATGGTTAAGGTACCGCGTTCATCATCAAAATCTTGTAGCCGTAAACCGACCAATTCCATACGCCTAACACCCGTTGAATAGAACACTTCCATAATGGCTCTATCTCGTATCCCAATATTTCCAAAGATACTGGTGTGATTTAATAGACTATTGATTTCATCAAAGGATAAAATATCTTTAGGTAGTCGTTTAGGAATACGTGGCAACTGAAAATCAGCCGCAGGGTTATATAAAATATAATTTTCTTGGCTTAGCCATTTAAAAAACGCTTTCAATGGCGCCAGATGACTATGCTGGGTACTAAAGCTTAAGGGCTTGCCATCGGCTTTTCGATAATGCAGTAAGTAGCGATGATATTGTTCTAATACTTTTTTGGTGACATTTTGCGGTGTATCAATCCCTCGTGGTTCACACCAGGTTATAAATCGTTTAATACATACATCACGTGTCTTGTTCGTTGCTTGACTGTAATTCTTTGACTCACACCACAGAAGGAACCGCATTAAGTAAAGCAAGATACTATTTTTTTCGATTGAACGTTTGCTCATGGTGTCATCCCACCATTCACATTGGAAGCATTCGACTTAGAGTACGATGCTTGTTGTGCATTTTTTTCAATAAGGGATTTAACCTCACTCTCCGATAAAAGACTGTTTTCATCTAAAGCCAAGTGACTACGCGGCTTATCCGTCATTTTAGATTGCTGACTTATATCTGACTCAACGCTGTCTTGAACCCGACTTAACCCTGACAAGCTATCTTTTACGCCCGACAAGTTGTCATCATCTTTTAACGTCATAACATCAATAAGCCCCATTAAAAATTTGTCACCATCTTTACCTTCATTGTTATAAAGCAACTCATAAATGATTTGTCGTCCACGGCCACCACGATGGATAAGAAGATACTCCAAGGTCTCTAACCGTTTGATGTGGACTTTTAATTGCGTGTCACCCCAGCCCGTATAGGCTCTGACATCACGACGACTGAAATGATAGTCACTGCGAGGGATGGTTCTATCATCACAGTGAGCTGTCACCATACTATCGATAAGCATTAACAAGCGTCGCGTTTGGGGTGGTAATTCATCTAATGAGCTACCTAAGACCTTATGGGCTAATTGATTGGCTAAATCAATATCATCTAATGTCACCTCAATATATGAGAGCGACTTGCCATTACAATAGACTTGTTTAACTTCACGTTGATATTGATGCAATAAGGCAATGCTATTAATCAATGTAAGATATTTTTTATGGTCGCGCCGTGTTCGTGTCTTATCATTCAAAAAGGTCAATTGCTTGGCGTAGGGATTCACTACCTTAAACGGTTTGAGAAGGCTTTGAGCATTTTGCTGAACACGAATGACGTCTTCTTTTATTTGACTGACTTTCAAACCCTCTAGCGTTTCTTCAAAGCGTTGCAAGTCATGAATGGCCTGGGTTTGTTCTCGGTCTTCATCTACCGTTAAAACAAAACATCGATTCAATAACTCTTCATCAATATCAATAGCGGTCGTGGTACTAAAGAGCATCACAGGGCCCTCGACTTTATATTCCCGCGTGACGTGTCGCCCTGAATCAGGATCTTTACCCGTCGAAGCAATGGTTAATTTTCCTTCACTGATTAATAGTTTTAAAGCATAAGCCGCCGAACTCACGCCTTCTTCTTCACTCACACTAAAGACTTTATGCTTAACACTTATGTCACCCATATAGTAAAGAGATTGTCCTGTAATGGCAGAATACTGAACACGTTGTTCACTGGGTACAAACGACAAGGCGACATCCATTAAGGCGCTTTTACCTGCCGCACTACTGCTTTGAATCATCACTGCGATAGGGTTCGGCAGAAGCCTAGAGATACACGCAAAGTAAGCGACCAATTTATTGGTTTTTTCACCTACGATTCCGCAACGATTAAAATCTTCTAAAATACGGTGTACTAAGTCAGGTGAGGTTAGAAAATGCATGGCTTCTGCACGTTCTAATTTTGTGAGTTCGATGTCAGACGTACTCGGCGTCAGTATTTGACTCAGGGTTTGATCTTGTAACAATTCTAATTTTAGCAATACCTGACTTAAATCTTTCTTCAGTGCATCTTCACCTATGCCTAGCTCAATGGATGCTTGTTTACAAAAGTTATCGCGATGCCGTGCGCTGTATAAATCGAAGGTATCGACATGTAATGTATCTTCTCGATTAACCAGTATATTGACCTTAAGATGGTTACCAACAGTATTATTATCCAGTCCACGAACACGATAACGACGGTTCTGAAAACACATGACAATTTCATTACCATTAATCTGTGCGTCCACCTTAATGGCAGGGGTGGGTAATACTGTCGCAGGGATAACGGTTTCTTGCTCGTGACTAACAGGCTCAACGTCACTTGAACAATCAATAGGGTCAGTAAGATTATCTAGACCATCCGACTCAGCTCTATCACTCAATACCGTATCATTAAGTGTTTCTGAAGCGGTTTTTTCTTTTCCTATCCAAACGGCTTTTCGTATTGCGCACCCGAGTGATTCACTTGGAGGTAAATTATTAAGTGCATAGGTATTCGCATCTCTATTTTTATTGAATTCGACACGATACGTTTCTATCTCAATATCATTGAACTGTTCGGATAACTTTATAGCTGAGGCATCCGCTTCTTTGGTACCTGCATAGGCAATCAAGACACGTTTCACTGACGAGCGTTTAAATACATCAATGATCTTATCAGGTAAAGACTCAACGCCATCACTACATGTCACATTTTTATAGCCAGCACACCAGAATGTGAGCGCATCAATAATAGAAGAACAAAGAATAATTTCTTCACAAGTCTCTACGGCCTTTATATTAAACAAGCTTGGCAGTGAATCATACAATGCAATGTCAACAGGCGTTCCAGGGCGTAGTTTCTTTGCGACCTTATGACCATAAATTTGTTTAACAAGTCCATTTTCAATCACAGGTACGACAAGGCTACCTCTAAAGGTTTCATGGCCCGTTGGCTTTAGAATACCGAGTCGTTGTAGCTGACCCCGTATTATGGCACCATCTTTACGATTCTTTTCTGGAAGCTGATAACCAAGTGTGCGATCGCTAAATCCGAGATTAAAATGCTCAATTGCATCACTCTTATCAACACCCATCTGTTGAAGCACACTCAGTGTGCTAGGTGATTGCTTTAATGTTTCATGATAAAAACTAACGACCTGCTGCAGTAAATCGTTATCCGTACATTCTATCGATATAGTCATAATACGTTACCCCTCTGCTAACGGAGAACGTGATTTGCGCATTGATTCACCTCGTAACTCAATTCTATGGGCACGATGGATCAACCTATCTAAAATTGCATCAGCAACAGTAGGCTCATTGATATAGCCGTGCCATTCATCAATAGGAAGTTGCGAAGTGATAAGTATAGATCCTGTCCCGATTCTGTCATCGACCATCTCTAGAAGTTCGTGACGCCCACGTTTAGTTAACGGTGACAACGCCCAATCATCGAGTATTAACAAATCAATCTTTGCTATCTTTATCCTTAACTTTGCTAAGGAGCCGTCACCATAAGCAATTTCAAGTTCTTCGAGTAAGCGCGATAATCGTTTATATATTACGGTATAACCTTTACGCGCCGCTTGTTGGCCAAGCGCGCAGCAAAGCCACGTTTTACCTACACCAGTCGGCCCCGTGATAATAGTATTTAATGAATTTCTGATCCAATCACAACTCGCTAACATCGCCATGACCTTCTTATCCAAACCTCGCTTAGCTTTATAGTCAATATCTTCAGGGCATGCTGAGACTTTTAATTTCGCTGATCGAAGAATTCTGGTTAATCGTCTATCTTCTCTATCATGCGTCTCAGCATCCACTAACATGCCAATACGTTCATCAAAACTTAAGTCTTGTATAGCGGTATTTGTTTGCTGATTTTCCATACCCTTAGCCATACCATGTAGACGTAAGTCACGTAATTTTTCAATTGTATGTTGAGTTAACATTTACTCACCCCCTGTTGAATAATAAGAAGAGCCTCGAACATTACCATGCAGAGGTAGGTTGATTTGGATCGGCATTTCATCATCGTTCAATTCAGTTAAGCGGCTTTGTAAAATTGAGCGAATACTTTTTACTGTTAATGACCCAATTTTTTCAGCACGTCGACATGCTCTCTCGAATTGTTCATTTCCGTAATTCTTAGCTAAGCGTTGTAACTCAACACTAGACCTAACGCCCAGCAAAGTATGTGGACGTATATCAAATTGATTCTGCACAGCCGCGGCAGCGTAGGGGCCACAAGTTTTTGCCCAGATTAATAGCTTTTCAGGTGTTTGGTTCGCATAGAATTGATGTGACTTAGGTTGATGTTCGGTCACAGTAGTATGTTCACCAATAGTATCACTACGACTATGGCTAGCAATTCGCTTTCCTCGATGAAAGAACTCAACAACGTTAGAAGTGACCCGTCCTTCAACACGATTTCCAACGAGTTGATAGGGAACAGAATAATAGTGTCCTTTAATCTCTATGTGATAATCACGACTAACCTTCCTTGCACTCGTCCATTCAGCATACTCAAATATATAAGAAGGCAATATGCGTAGTTTCGGTTTATCCAATAATTCAAAGCGTTCTCTACGACAACCAGGTAATCGTTTAAATGGCCGTTCATTTAATTGCCATAACAACTCTGCTATTGCTTGGTTTAGTTCAGCGATACTAAAAAATTGTCTATGACGTAATTTCGCAAGAATCCACCGTGACGCTAAAAGCACACCTATTTCCGCTTTCGATTTATCTTGTGGTCGTCTGACTCGTGCAGGAATAATCGCAATACCATAGTGTTTAGCTTGCTCTAAATATGTTCTATTTAATATTGGATCATGTGCATGTTTAATCACTGCTGCTTTAAGATTATCTGGAACGACAATTTCAGGTACGCCTCCAAAAAATTGATACATGTGGTTATGAGCCTCAACCCAATCAGATGTAGACTGACTCGATACCGCATAGACAAATGTATAATTTGAACAACCCAACACACCTACAAATATTTGAGCATGTTTTAATTCATCATTTTCTTTATCAAAATATGGAACCGTTCGTCCAGCAAAATCGACAAATACCGTTTCACCAGCACGGTGTGTCTGTCTCATCGTAATATCAAGTTTATTTAAATATAAACGATAATAACGAGTGAACTGAGAATACGAATAAGCATTTTCTAGGTTAGCTATTCGATAATCTTCCCACAACAAATACAAAGTTACATGCCGGTGCTGCATTTCCTGATGTATATAAACCCAATCGGGCATTACTCGATTCGAAATGCGATATATTTTTGAGCGTACTAAATTCTCTATTTGCGTGTCATCAAAATTTTCAACATCCTCCCATTTCATTTTCTTCTTAGACAACAATTTTCTGTAACGATTGGATGTATTTGGAGACATCTTTAGTACTTTTGCAATCATTCGATTCGACATATTCGTCGTTAAGATTAAACGGATCACTTCTTTCATCTTATTCATTGGATTCACCTTATTCTTTAGACAAGAGGGCTCTCTATCCCTATTTGGAATACCCATATTTTAAAATGACCAAGGAAAGCATTACCCTTACAAATACGAAAATCGTGTTCGATACTTGACATAAGGTTATGTAGAAACGATACTTAGAAACGTTGAGAGACTATTTCAGCAATTTCAAGATAAAGACCTGGAGTTTGTAGCTTCAGGTCTTTTTCATTTCTGGTCCTTGTGCACGATAGTTACACTATGTTACGACTTGTTACGCTATATCATAATTATCTCCTTTCACGTACTTGAGTTCTCTGTTCTGCCAACCATTTTGCCACATCTTTCGCTAAGGCGAATTTTCCTCGCCGATTCTTTATTGGAAAAATATGTACTGGTAAGGTATCTCGTAATACCGCTTGTCGCATTGCCTCCAATGAAGGGTAACCAAGTACCCGACATAAATCACGTCCGTGTAAAAGAGGACCATACAATTCTAAAAGATCAGCCTCCAGTTCTTTGATTAAAGTTTCCATATTTTCAGTGTATTTTAATACTCATTTCTTAATCCTTATCTCAAGTCATCCCCGTATAAGTGTATATAAACTGCGTTAGCTTGAATAGGTAAGGGTGATATTCGACTATACTTACCACACTAGACGTTATAAACCGTAACTAAACGTTACTTTTTATCAAATTACCTATTAAGGTGTTTTGTAATGTCGAAAATATTTGGACGAAGGGCAAACAATGAAATAGACAAAGTGCATGCACAAGCATGGTTCTGCGTTATCAGTGCTCGAATGTGGCATGCGAGTGCGTACGCAATAGAGAAATATTACAAAACAAATCAGGATGATTTTTCAGGAGACTTTATATATACGAAACAATTTAAGCACTATGAAAAAGGACGTTATTTGCCTAGGCACGAAATAGTTGAGTGGTTTGAAAATCGAGAAGATATTAACTTTAAGGGTACTCAAAAGATTTTTGATAATCTATTTTGGCTTTTACTAAAAGAATCAAGAATATCGCCAAATAAATTATATGGACTACTTGAAGAACTACCTATTCCTGTCGCTGCAGCAGTTCAATCGCCTAACGACGCACGACGATTTTTTAGTGAATTAAGTAGTTTTGATGGGCTGGCCGGCTGCCAGTTTTTACTTTGTGAAGCATCAAATAACCTCATTCGCGATGCTGATAGCATTCTATTTAATTTCCTCGTAATGCTTCAAATTATATCAAGACTTGGCGCATATCGTGATTATAGAAGTATTGCACTACCTCTGTTTAATTTAATACGAAATCAATGTCTAGAATTTTTAAGACCTTATGTGAATGAAACAAGAGAGACTATTCAACTCATAGAAAATTTAGAAATAGAAAAAATGATTAGATATAGAGTAATAATATTAAGAATTATTGACGAGATGAGTATCTTTAACAAATTACGTCTTGCACCTCCATCATGTTTATATCTCGCTGAAAAATACATCACAACTACTATTCTCAATGAATTATCACCAATGATCAGAAATAATGATATTTCAAAAATCAAATCACATTCAAGTATTCAAAAACTAAAACGAAGCCTGAGGCGTTGGGAAAAAATAGCATTAAGGCGAAACCTCGTTCATTAGTACATCTATACATTGTATGAAACGTATGTGTTCAATTGCCCATTCGTGATCACCGATTATAAGAATGATGAGTTATTTATTTGAGATTAGGCGATCAATCAGACCGGAATACTCACCTACTGGCGCTGCACCAATTTGACCATTAAAATTACGAAGACTGATCACCTAAACCGGAAAGTGCTGATCACCAAAACGCTAATGATCAGATAATTTAAACAGAACGAGACTACTTGGGATAGTTGTTTAGGTAATTAGTTATGTCGTTATATCCTTGGAGGAACTAAACTTCAGCGCAACTAACAATAAAAAAGCCTTGCTGAGAAGCAAGGCTTAGTGGGGAGTTTTTTCTTTTTAATAAACAGCTTTAATTAAATAGATCTGTCACCTTTTTTCTGGTTTATCTATATTTCTAATATATTTAATGAAAAGAATACTTAGCAAAATTAAAAAATGTTGGAGGACAATACTTATGTATATGCTCATTTCTGAAGCGCCATGTAAACCTCCTTTTACAAAGAGAAAAGTCAAAAAAATAGCAGGCGAATATATAAAAAATAAAACACTCTGTATATTATCCCCCCCTAACATGAAGAGGATAATCACAATAAAAGAAAACGCTATTGCTACAAGAATATATTTAACTAAATTAATTGATGATGATTTATTGGCAACCACAGTTACTATTCCCATTCATTGAGTTATGCATTGCATTCATTGTTTTAGCATAGTTTTCTAATTGTCTAGCAGCATTCATGTTTTCAAGAGAAGAACCGAAATCTCCATGTCTTGTTATAGTATCCCAATTCCATCTCCACTGCTGAGTTCCTTCATGGGCAGGAGAAGTAGAATCCATACCTGGATGCAAACCCATACCAAGACCAGTTAATGCACTATCTAACATATTTTCAGAAATCGAATCAGTTCCATTCGCTCCAACATATGCAGCCCAGTCAGCGAATAATTTATTAGAAGCATCCATTTTTGACTTAACGTACTCATTCATTTTTCTGCATGCTTCAGCTTTAGATTGACCGCTATTTCTCATTGCATGCATAAAAGAATCTCCAAATTGATGACGAAGGCTATCAGCTGCCTCACTGCCTTCTTTGATTTTATTTCTCCATGATTCGGGCCACTCACTAAAATACCTATCAATAAAATATCCATGTGCTTCTGTAGACCATAACCCAAATCGATCAACATTTCTCAATGGGTTGCCTCCAACATATCCATAGGTATTCAAGCCGCCACCTAACCCAATCGGATCAGATTGCACATATCGACCCGTACTCGGATCGTAGTCACGGAAGTAATTATAAACTGAATCTGTCTACTGGGGATCGTAGTTTGGGTTAGTTATTAAGTGGTTACGTCCTTGTAATTGGTCATAGAGAAAAAATTCCTAATGCTATTCCAAATGTAACAACTAATCAGCTAATTCCCTAGAACGCTTAAGCCCACCTTCAAGATCATCTAAAAAAAGTAATGAATCATCCATTTGAACTGCTGTTGGGTAAACTATTTCCATTAAAACCTCTAAAAATGATAAATAAGTATTAACTGATGGCTCTCTACTAGTGAATGCATGCGTATAAACTAAATATCGCAATGCTTTCTTCAGTGAGTTTAATCTTTCTTCAGTATCACTAAATTGTGTTATATAAGGTTGAATTTCTTTAGTAAATTTACTTCGAATTTCATCCTCAGAATTATTTGATTCCATTGAAATAATTCTAGATAAGTCTGAAATACTTTTTTGTAAATCTTCATTCATAAATTTCACCTAAGATTAAAATGGATTAAAAGGGTTCATTCTGGGAGGAGTTGGCCCATCTGGACACGCTTTAAGATAAGAATCTCTTTCTTTATTATACATGTCAGCATACTTTCGTAATGTACTTCTGGGCAAACCTTTATTCTTTTTATCACGAATACCTAACCATAGGTACTTAAGAGCAAGAAACTTATCCTTACAAGGATCATCCCCATCTCCATCACCCTTACGACACATAGAATCATTAGCAGCTTCTTTATTTGTGTCTACAACACTCTGTTGTGTTGGGTCAGGAAATAACAAATCTCCAGCTATAATTCCTGCACCTATACCCCAACCAACAGGTGTCGCCATTATAACTCGAGTAGCAGTTTGTGTTGTATAGCCGCCATCATAAAGCAAACCTTCAGGGTCAATAAATCGAAGAGGATTCCCACCAACATACCCATAAGTATTAAGCCCACCATCAAGTCCAATCGGATCAGACTGCACATATCGACCCGTACTTGGATCATAGTCACGGAAGTAATTATAGTGTAAACCCGTCTCAGTATCATAATATTGACCAGGGAAGCGTAAGTTCATCACAAAATTAGTACCGTCACCATCCACGTCTTCATTGGGTGCTGCTTTACCAAACGCATCACTGTTCCAGTGCCAAAGGACTTTATTCGTCGCATCCGCAGTTGTAACTGCACGTGGTGTACCAAGATGGTCAGTATGAATATAAACAATCGTTCCATTACGGATTAATGCGATAGGTTCATTATTAAAATAAACATACTCAGTTTTGTTGGAACTGGTTGCATCATACTCACCGATTAAATGCCCCGCAGTATCGTAACTATAATATGTGTAACTACTTGCAAGCTTGGCAACGCGTTGACCTAGAGGATTGATAACATAATTAACACTACCATCGACTTGTATTAAACGATTACGAGCATCGTAGCTATATGAATGCGCACCATCACTTAAGATGTTGCCGTTATCATCGTAGGAATATGTTTTAGCTGTGCTGCCGCTAATGTTTGATAGACGATTACTGCTTGCATCAATGGCATAGACATCCATTGTGGTCGTTGATGCATTGGTTTCATCAATCTGGGTTCGGTTACCATTAATATCGTAATCGATGGATTGCAATCGCAATAAGGTATTCGGTGCAACTGTTTCAGATTCATCACTACTGGTTAATCGATTTAAATTATCGTAGCCGTATGTTTGCGTCCATTTTCTATCAATAATGCTTTCGATATTACCGACGCTATCGAATGCTAAGTTTCGTGTTTTATCTGCTAATGTTTGTTCACTAAGTCGACCCGCTAAATCAAAGACCCGATTGCTGGGTGCACCATTTCCCCATTGCCACGACTTAACCGAACCAAAGGCTTGGTATTGAATATTATTAATCAGTGGCTGACCATTTAGAGTAAGGCTTGTGACTTCATCACCGGTATAACCGTAGCTTAGTGTCGCGCCACTTGGATAGGTTAAGCTCGTCAATTGGCCTACACTATTGTAACTATAGCTTAGTGTATGCGACTGGCCTGAACTGGTTTGCGTGACTTCAATGATGTTACCGATTGCATCATAAACATAGCTAACACTGGAATCGTTATCACTGACGCTGGATAAACGACCCATACTAGTTGCATTCTGATCATACAGGTATGTTGTAGTACGGCTATCACTGGTTGATGAATTTAGTAAACGATTCAGTGCATCGTAGTTATACGAAATCGTTTGACCTTTCGCATCCGTTTTTGTTTTTAAGTTACCTGCACTGTCATAACTAAACTGTGTTGTACCGGTATCAGGACTTGTTTGGCTGAGTAAATTACCTAAGTCATCATAACTGTAAGTTGTATTACCACCCTTTGGATCACTTACGCTCGTTAGATTATCTTGTGCATCGTAACCATAATCACTCTTGGCATTGATGCTACCTAAATCCTGTGTTGTCGAAATTAAACGCTTCAATGCATCATAATTGTAATCGGTTGTTACGTTTTTACCGTCAACAATGGTGTCTAACGTACCGTCTGGCGAGAAATTATAATTTACTGTTTCATTTTCTTGAGAAGATGTATCAAGCGCATTGTATAAATCAAATGTTTTAGTCAACGCACGTTGTAATTGATTAGCACTATCATAAACATTTTGATTAGTACGATTGCTTTCGCTATCTAAGGTGTACTCTATGCGATTACCGTTGTTATCAGTGACGCTGGTTAAACGTCGGGCGACATCATAACCAAGTGTAATGGTAGTCGCTGCGGCAGTGCCTGCATTGCGTGTAATGGTTTCAACTTCACCACTTGCAAGGTACGTCCACTCAGTTACAGACGTAATACTGCCGCCCGATTGTGTTAAACGTTGTAGACGATCATTACCATTATAGTATTGATAGTTTAACGTTACCCCGTTAGCACGTTGTTCACTCGCTACTTTTCCAGTAGACGTGTACTGAATATTATCACGCGTAATAATTCCGCCTGTTGTAATGCGTTTAACGCGCGCACGATTACTACCTTGGCTTGCATCGTTAATGTAATAGTCGATGGTAGTAATGTCGCTGACATCTGAACGCGAACCATCAATTTGGCTTAACTGATTCAGTGGGCCATTATAAGAAAATGTTGTGGTACGACTAACCGGTGCGCCAGTGGGTGTATAACCGTTAATTGAAAGCTGGGTTAAATTACCAAAATTATCGTAAGAATAATTAGTGACTTTAGTTTGTCCCGTATAAACAGACGGTTCGGTTTTGCTGGTGACTTTACTGTAAAAGCGTGGATCATAGGTGTAGTCAATGCGACGTTGTTCGGGTGTGCTGACGGCGATTTCTTCGTAACCGTAGTTGCCGTTTGAATCGTAGTCGCCGTAGTTGGTTGTTACGCCATTTTTAGTATTGGAGGTTACGTTAAAAGCATTATCATAGACATAGCTAGCATTACCCGTAGAACTACACGAACTACATCCATGCCCTGTAATGTTTGTTATTGCCTTTGCGCCATTCAGATTTTTCCAGTCATAAGTCGTTACAGCACCACGGCTGTTTATGATTTGTCTAGCTTGGTAAGACAAGCCATCAAAGCGGACACTGACACTATCAATACGCTCTGATAAAAGTGATGTTTTATTACCTTTGTAAGATGCATTTGCACGACCTTTATAATCATACTCATAATGCTCTACTGCAATACCACGTTCATCAGTAATGCCCGTTAGCCCATGAATAAAATCCACATTATCATAATGATAAGTTAAAAAGGTGTTGTCTGGGTTAGTGACGCGTTCTAAATTATTATTCGCATCATACTGATAAGACCAAGTGCGTCCATCTGACATAACAGCCGAACTTAATAGCGCGTTTGTGTAATGAAGCTGGAGTATATTGCCTGCATCATCAGTAATCGTTTTAAGTCCACTACTGCTCGAAATAGTAACCACACGTCCTTTTGCACTCGTGATCGATGTTAACTGGCCTTGGCTATTATACAACTCGGTATTGCCTGCAGTTTTGTACATCCAACCATTTGCATTTTGCGTTAGAGTAGAGGTAATACCTAAATCTGTTACCCAGCCGTTACCCATGTAGTTATTAAAATCGATGCTTACACCATCGGGGCGGTTTACGGTTGCAACTTTTCCTTCGCGACTCGTCACTACACTACGATCATAACTATGGCGCCAAGCAAAACCCAATTCACCTGTACGTGGATCATGGCTATTATAAAAACGTTTAAAACTGAGTTGCATTAAATTATCAGATGATATATCGACAGCTTGTTTAAATTTATTACCTGTAATTATATGGATGGGGCTTGCTGTTGATCCTGATGGCTTATTTTCACACATAGGGTACTCGCCACTAGGCGATAATCCTAATGCTAGTGGCGTCTCACTATTTGCTTTAAATTTCGTATAAATATACCCATCAGAAACTCCTTCGACTATTCTTCCTCCACCATAATCGATTCGAACAGTAATCTTAGCCACCCAAAGATTAAAAGCAGAGTACTGACCGTATTGCGTAACAGCACCCGTTGTTCTAGTTATTTTATAGCCACTAGAATCAGAATAATAATCTGGAAAACAATTAGACGCTGCTGCATGTGCTGCACCACTATCAGTAGCGTGAGTATTATTCGAACCTCCGTTAATAAAACATTCATTAGAGCCACTACGAGGATTGTAATAAAATGATGCGGAAACATTTATGCTAACAACGCTGACGCTAAAAAACAAAACAGTCCATACTATTTTAAGTTTAAATTTATGAAACAAACTGACTTTAATTTTCTTCATGTTATGAACTCCCTCTTTCATTATGTTTTTGTGCGATACTTTTATCGCTGATATTTTTATTATGTAAATATTAAATTAAAGCGGAATAAATGTGTAGATAAACTAGCGCATAATAAAGCCCGGTCAAAAAAACTATTCCAATAATATTTTGAATATTTTGAATATTTTAATAATTCCTTTAGGAATGCAATGATTAAACTTTAACCAAACATCCATGTAATTAATTACACTTAATTTTATACAGTATATTTCACTTTAATAATATGAACTATTACAAAGTTAATTACAGGCCTCTATTCGTTATTATGTGAAACGACTAATAAGTACAAAACTATAGTTCTGCTCATAATTTTAACTCAATCGGTTAATATATAACCAGCCTTCAAAAACGTCAGGGTCAAGTCTTACATCTTACATAGACCTTGTTTTTTATAAATGCGATTTGTAAAACTTGAACCTGCTGCTCTGCTGCTGTTTTGGGGGTAATTTTTTTGGTGTTACTCTATTCATTAAAAATTCACCCTCCCCCCAACCCCCTCCCCTGAAGGGAGGGGGGATTATTTAAATGCACGAATAGCACGAACAAGGTCAAGTCTTACATTTTACATTCAAATGTTTTAACAGCGCGGCTTACTATGGCAAAAGGCGGATAGGTTTAGAT
>Ga0316205_10002402_pt1 | contig 19625 bp, 18 predicted proteins | sample 3monthpyrite_MG_FD_204941 | JGI IMG/M metagenome (GOLD analysis project Ga0316205, IMG submission 204941) | Microbial mat bacterial communities from mineral coupon in-situ incubated in ocean water Damariscotta River, Maine, United States -... | ecosystem: Environmental > Aquatic > Marine >... | reverse complement strand
AAACGCCGCATCAGCTGCAAGACTGACATCACTCCAATGGTCTCCACCCAGTTGCAGTTCACCCACAATCACCCGGTCGGCTATGGCCAGTGCCTGCTGAAAAGCATTTATCGAAGCACTTCTTACCGAACCTCCGGCACCTCTTGCCGGGTAAACCCGAAAACTGTCTAGTGTAATATCCGTCACACCACGATGTGCAGTACTGTTACCGGTGCCCGCAGATATAATGCCAGCAGAGGAGGTGCCATGTGGCCATATATCTGTCGTGGTTAGCGTGCCGGTATTGCAATTAGCGCCACCATTTATACAGTCTCGCAGAAAATCAAGATTATCCGGTGATGAAAATACTTCATGAGTATCGGTTACGCCAGTGTCTAGCAGGCCGATAAAACCGCCATTTTGCCCCAGATTATAATACGGGTCTGAGCGAATAATGGCACGTGCATCCTGTACATCATTATTGTTATTTCCATCTGGAGCGGGTGGTGGGTAATTGGTTTCATTAAGCCCAAAGAAAACTGTCTCAGGCCATTCACTGAGTTGTTTGAGTGCGCCAAGCGGCATGTCTACCAGCATGGCATCAATTAACCAGAAGGTCTCAATGGTTTTGATTTTATGTTGTTCGAGTTTTTTTGTTCGTCTCTTATAAGATTCAGAACGTTGCTGCTTCAGGTTGGCGATAATTTGAGACGAGCGTTCTAGCACTTTCGTATTTGCTTTGCTTTTTCGTGGCTCATTTGCCACGGGTTCTGGAAATCTAGGAACCCGAACCTTGCTGGTAAAAGATATCATTACCTTTGTACGATAATCACCTCCTTTTGCATTCAGCAACTTGAGTAGTTCTGCGTCTATCTTAGGTCGGTCACGGGGTGGTTCGCCCTGCGTGTCATCCTTTTTAGGTTCAAACGTATTGTCCCTGGTAATCAGTTTTTCAGTGAGCTCTCCGACATGAAGTCGACTGGGTTTAGCGCCATCGAGATCCACAGAATAAATAATGTTGAGTGGGTCCTGAGATTCCCGAAAATCAGGCTTATCGCCTTGCTTCGCATATTCAGGTTCAGTTGACTTTAAAAACTCAGCAACCTCATTACGCGCTGCCTGATTAATTTCATCTTTACCGTCTTTAACACTGCATGCGGGTAGGCTTACTAAAGCGCCGAGAATAGCGACGCGTGTATAAGAAAAAAATAACTGATGAATATTCATAATCGTCCTCCATGAACTGATTGTGTGAATAGATTGGATGGTGAAACATATCCTTATCAAGGTCATATATGAATGACCTAGGTGCAATATTTTTAATCCAAAAAACTAATAAGTCAATCTTTTTGGATAGTGTTTAGTTTGTCTGTTGAACTGGATAATAGAGCAATAGAGAATGATATTAATATAAACAAAGACTTAGTGAATATCAGAGTTCATTAATTATGGTGTCACAAACGGCTGTTATTTAACGCGCTTGTTGTCTAAGTAACACGAATGATGCGCTTATAATGTATAAGAGTATTTATATAAAATATTAAAGCTGGTACTTTATAAATTTATTTTTCATGGTCTTAATTCGTGTTGTTAATGATTTGTAGATTATTATTATTTAAATGTATCATCATATTTTATTGTAGGCACTGATTTTGTTTATTATAAATATGAAAATACTTTTATCATGAGGCAAGATTAAACGAAATAGCTTGCAAATAAATAGTTAATAATTTTAGCGCAATCAATGACTAATAAAAAATATATGTCGGTACTAGTAGGTTTTCCTGTTTTTTTAAGTAAATGTAATGAATTTCATCATTGTGACCCAGTTCATTTAATTCTAATTATAAACCTCGCATAATATGCCGCATTCTTGTGAAGTGACTTTTGTAATATTATTTCACATATGACTCAAAATAAATGAGGAAATTAATATGATTGATATGAAACAAATAAAAGATAATGTCTCAAACAAACTTAAAGCACCTGAGGACGCTGAATCAACATCATTTGTATTCAAAGATACCAGCTCAAGAAATCAGGGTAGTACACCTATGGCAATAGGTTCAACCATTCACATAAAAGGTGATGTGACAGGTGATGAAGACTTGATTATTCACGGACATGTTGAAGGGCAAATTAATCTAAAAGATCATAATGTCATTATAGGAAAAAATGGTAAAGTTGAAGCCAATATAAATGCTAAACAAATTGTTGTTGAAGGCGAGCTAAACGGTGATCTGAATGGAGAAGAAAAAGTTGTTATACGTGAAACAGGAAACGTGCTGGGTAATGTTGTTTCACCCAGAGTAACACTGGAAGATGGCGCGATGTTTAAAGGCAGTATCGAAATGGAACCGCGACAAAAAAATAGTTTTAATAAAGCATCCGTATCGAAATCCGATTCTAAATCTGACGTTAAGACTAGTTTTAACTCTAACTCAACTGATACCAAAGCAATCGCTTAAACCTGATCATGCCAAGCGTAATATCACCGGCCTGGACAGCACCTCCACAGATGTTGTCTAAGGGGCGGGTCACTCAAAAAGACTTGATCACGAAGGAGGCTTTAAATATAAACAGTCCTCTTCTGTTTGAGATGTTTAAAAATATATCAAAAGACGAAAAGCAGATCATTCTCGATATTAGTCAGGCTAACGGTAGTAGCCTTAATTACTTTGCAGATTACTGGTGTAAACTTTATTTAACTAACACGATTAATTATTTTTACAGTTTAGAGGGTTCGTCTATAAGTACCCCACATAAGTGGCACCGAGCACTTGTAAAAACAATGGGGTTCTATAAAAATGATAAAATAGATATTGATGTAATACTCTTATGGGGGTTACCAAATTACTTAAATGCAGAGCAATTACAAGGTCTCATTAGTTACCTGTTGCCACAATGCTCAAAAAAAGTACAGTTACATACATATATTTTTAATTCAGAACTCATGCTAATGAAGCCTGCAAATTACAGTATTTATAAAAATAAAGTGATTATAAATCAACAGCAGTTAACTGAAGAAATCACCTGTCCAATGTATAACTTAAGCGACTTGCAAAAGAATCTTTCGCCTTTTAAGCTGGATCACTCGGTTATGCTTTCTTCAGGTATTCAGGAGTATGTGTTTCGTTTATGAGGTCAGATCGTATTTGTTAAAGTCGATTTTTTGACTCTTGTAGTAACCAGGTTTATATACTCTGAGATGAATAGCACGAGGCTAAGTACAGTATTTACAGTTCCACTTTTTAAGTTTCGACATGTATTGTTTTCTAATTAACAGTCATTTCTCCATGATCATTGACTTTAAGATCGAAGACACTACCCGAACTTGATCGTAATTTAGCAGTATATTTATTACCATCTGTATTGTATGAAATCACTTCATAACGTAAACGATAATCACTAAGAAGCTTAACAAATTCTTTCTTGTCTGGGTAAGTTCCTTGCATCATTTGCGTCTGTTGCATATAACGATGAACCATATAAGCATTGCTTTTACTCTGCACAGATAAAGCGGCGCTCATAGCCTGACCCGTATTAAGGTGTTGATCAAGCATTTGTTGTATCTGACGGGTTCGTTGAAAATCATGCTGGTTATTTTTTAAGGCGGTTTTATAGAGATAGGTGATTCTATCCAGCTTCTTTTTATGTAGGCCATTTTTAGAGTAAGCCTGAAAATTACTCCCCAGATCAATTGCTATAGACTGAGCCTCAAACATGGGTAAAGAATAGTTTAACTCATCTAGTATTAAACTACTTAAACCTGAGGAAATGCTCATTTTCATTGCCAGTTGTAATTTTTTTTCAGCTTCATTGTATTTTTTATATGGCTTTAACTCCATTGCTTCATCATATAAATGTTTAGCTTTTGCATCATCGCGTCCGGGGCGAGACTTTTCTGATATTTTGGTTTTACCGATAAGGGCGTTTTCAATAACATAATTCTGTTTAACATTAATTTGTGTAGAGGGTTTATTGTCAATTTTTTTATTTAATTCACCTACCTCATCCAGTACTTTGTCTATTTTTACACCCTGCTTATGTATATCTTCTTTTTTGGCCAATTTATCATATTCGTTTTTGATCGACTGAAGCTCACTTAATATGAATTCGAGTTTTGCTTCGCTACGAACCGGGTTCTTGTCGGATTTTTTTATAATATTATTATTGATATTAATTATCTGGTTCTCCAGGTACTTCACTCGTGCCTGATCTCCTTTAGATACTTTTTGATTAGTCGCTAAAGGCGTGCGTGAATTGTAAGTGATAACTAGCTTCTTACCCGCCATGGCGCCAGCTTTCTGAAAGCGTTTGTAGATGCCATCATAAGTCAGGTTTTTTAACGATTCTGAATGAGTGCTAGATATGGATACACCATTTGCCTGTTGTAATAGAATGCTTACGGTAGCTGTTTCGGCAGCTTCAATTAGATTGATATTGATGCGCAACTTACCCGTTTTTAAACCTGTCTGAGGTGATGTAAAAAAGGCGAAACGTTTGGTTTTAGATATTTCACTCAGTGCCGACTCAACAGAGGCTGATTTGATTTTGTCTTCAGGTAAAGGCTGCCATGCACCAATTTTAAAATAAGTGTCTATAACTACGGGAGATATACTGGCTTGAAGGTGAAAGCTGGTTAGAGCTGCAATAAGATAAAAACACAGTCGTAAATAAGATTTAAACATTGTTTGCCTTCCAGATAGGGAATATTGAGCACTTACACCAATTACTTTTTACTAGCTTAACTTATATCATTAATGAAAGGATTTTGAATGCTTCAAAAACTTACGTACAACGTCGTACTCATTCGGTTGAATCGGCAAATATGCCTTGGTGTGCATTCTATTTAACATAGTTTTTCCTTCATTAGTATCTTTCCATGAAATGAAACTATTACGTATCGCGTTTCTTATAGTAGGGTCAATTCTTGAATGTATAACAAGTGCTGCGCTTGGTATGGCTGATGATGAGTGAACTGAACGTAGCTTGGTATTCATTGCTTTCTCAATGTGTGCAGACGCATAAGGAGGAGAAATACAGGCACTAGCTTCTTTAGTAAAAACCTTTCGCAGGCATTCTTCTGCTGTTTCATTATGTTTAAAGATAAGATCGCGACCAGGAAACATGCCTTGCTCTGTGAGTGATTTAACGGCTAAATTTACAACAGGAGATGATACTGGAGGTGTTGCGATTATCTTATCTTTCAAATCATTAGCAGAATATATGTCACTATTTTCAAGTACCATAATCTTTGAAACAAATGCTTCCTGCATTTTTACTATGGGCAGGTAGTTGCGTTTATCTACTGCAACTGGATACCAGAAGGGTGGAATGAGAGCGATGTCATAATACTCATTATTTAAATTTTTCAAAAACTGTCTATGAGTTGATTCAGTCTTTAATGTTACTTTTGTAGTGAGTACACGGGTCAGCTCTTTACTAACAGGTAAGTAAATTTCATTAATTGTACTCACAGATAAGTAGGGGAATACGCCAAAAGTATATGTTTTTATCGCCTGTTTCTGAGTCGCCGATACCGAGAATGGTATTATAAAAAGTGAAGCCAGGATAAATTGTCTTATAAAAATAATCATAACTGCCCAGTTTGAATTGCATGTTTGAATTTTATGCACACAAATATATTATAGGGGACTGAGGGATTAATACTTTGATATAGAGATGTACGTAACATGCAAATTATAATTATGTGATACAGTTCAATTAGTGGTTTTTACTTTTACTCCCGGAAAGTGAATTTGTAAAAGCTAATTGATAAAAGGACAGTGTGACTGAATTCATTGATTTTTTATTTAGTGTTTTTATTCATTAAAAAGCCGCTTCAACTGCAGCGGCTTTTTAACTGGTATTTACTTTAGCCTATTCAAACTAATTACATAAACTGTATCCAGGCTAAGATAGCAATAGAAGCAATAGCAATAACTGAAACTGCAATTACGCCGCAAAATGTACAAGCACTACCAATATTTTTTACTACGTCATTCATCTTATTTAACCTCTTTCATCATTTAAGTTTAAATTAATGTTTACGTGCTTACCTTTCTGTATCTCTAAAAGGCCTGCATACAGACCAATCAGAAAGAAACATATATATCAAATAAAGTATCTATTATCAATATTTAAGCAAATATGAGGCATAAAACATATTTATGGTTATCATAAAATAAATAAATATATATTTAAATCAATAGCTTATGATTTAATTTCTTAATTATTTATTAGCTTGTTTTATAGCTTTAATTAGATAATTAAGGTTATATGTGGCAACAAAGAATTGTTTTAGGTGTTTATTTATATGATATATCTTTTAATTATAATTTTTATTAATATTTAAGAATGCTATAGACATGCACAAAACCAGGGTGAGAAAAGCCGGGGCAGCCCCCAGTTTTCCCTAATACAAGCGAAAACTGAGGTCTGCCCTGAGCTCTCTCGGGTTCATTTAAGGATACTCATCCGGTATAAATGTTTGATCAGACATAGGCGGCCTAACATATCCTACACCTTCTTCTCTCTCGGGTAGCTCGATCGGTTCTGGTGTTAGGTCTTCGTATGGGATTAGACTCAACAGGTGAGAAATACAGTTAAGCCTGGCTAGTTTTTTATTATCTGATTTTACTACATACCAGGGTGCCTGCTTGATATCGGTATGTGCAAACATCTGATCTTTTGCTTTTGAGTAATCAACCCAGCGTTTACGTGACTCCAGATCCATTGGGCTCAGTTTCCAGCGCTTATGGGGTTCTTTGAGTCTACTTTGAAAGCGGTGCTCCTGTTCATCGTCTGACACTGAAAACCAGTATTTAATCAGAATAATACCAGAGCGAACCAGCATACGTTCAAATTCAGGACAGCTACGCATGAACTCCTGATACTCTTCCGTTGTGCAGAATCCCATGACCTTCTCGACACCAGCGCGGTTGTACCAGCTACGGTCAAATAACACCATCTCACCAGCTGCCGGCAGGTGAGGGACATAACGTTGAAAATACCACTGAGATTGCTCGCGTTCTGTCGGAGCGGGCAGCGCTGCCACCCTGCAGACACGTGGATTAAGATGCTGGCTAATTCTAGTGATTACACCACCTTTTCCGGCAGCATCCCGACCTTCAAATAACACGACCACCTTCAGCCCCATATGGGTGACCCATGCCTGGAGTTTTACCAATTCAAGTTGAAGTTTGAATAATTCTTCTTCATATTGTTTTTTCTTAATTTTTTTTGCCTTGCTCATAAAGACGACCTTTGTAGCAAACAATTACTGGATGATTAATTATAGTGAAATATTTATGTGGATTTAAAAAATCAGGGCACAGTTTAAAAGTGTCCTGATTTAGTGCTCTCAAGCTTTAAACTTTCCACTACGCAAGCGTTGTGCTTCCATCATTTCAAGTTCTCTTGAGCCTGAAATAACCACATCAGGGTCAGGCACATAATCTAGATCCAGGTCACCCCGATCATAGGGAACTGAATTTAGTATGACTTTCATGGCATTAAGCCGGGCCTGATGTTTATCAATGGAGCGAATGATTTTCCAGGGTGCATGGGTAGTATGGGTTTTTTTCAGCATTTGATATTTCACATTGGTAAAATCATCCCAACGCTCCTGTGCTTGAACATCAACCTCACTTAATTTCCACTGTCTAAGCGGGTCAGTTTTGCGGCGTTCAAATCTACGGGCTTGTTCTTCCTGGGTTACACTGAAATAAAGTTTAACCAGAATAGTGCCCTGTCTAATCAGGTCTTTCTCAAAACCAGAAACACCACGATTGAAGTTTTTATATTCTTCATCACTACAAAAACCAAAAACGGGTTCAACCATGGCGCGGTTGTACCAGCTTCGATCAAATAAAACGACCTCACCACCCCGTGGAAACTGGCGCACATATTTCTGGAAAAACCATTCAGTTTTTTCATATTCTGTCGGTTTACCTAAAGCCACCACACGATAATGTTTTTCATTCATATAACGTGATACTCGACGAATGGTGCCGCCTTTACCCGCAGCGTCCCGGCCTTCGAACAGAATGATCATGCGCTTTTTGGTTTTCTCCAGGTGTTGTTGCATCCTGATGAGTTCGGCCTGAAAAGGCTTGAGCTCTTCTTCCTGCTTAAATTTGCGGTATGCCTTGTTCTTAAGTTTTTTGCGCTGTTGAGATTCTGCGTCCGATACATCCTGATCAGAATTCTGAACCAGGGCCAGTTTTTCTTCTGTTTGGTCTGAGTCTGGATTCACTTGTTTATTGCTCATAACTGTTACGGCTCCGAAGTTAAGTTCGATATATCAATGTAAAAAAAGTAAATGCTTTATAACTAAATAGTACACCCACTTATTTTTTGTTTCATAAGAAACGTTATATGTATTGATTCAGGTCATCATAATTGCCATCAAAATTTTATGACTTTAAATAATGACTCAGGATGGTAGTCATAGCCGACTATGTTCGGTTGACTGGAGTATTTTCTGATAATTATTTTGCGAAGTTTTTTGCAAATTTCACATCTTCTTCACGCATTAATTATTATACTTACTCAGATTGTTAATAAAGGAAGCATGATGGAGAACAACATTAAATTATTAAAGCCCGGTGCTAAGCATCTGTATTTCTCGGTGGTTGGTGCATTAATAGTTCTATTATTCAGTGGATGCAGTGTTGTTGGCATAAACACTGTTGATGAAGCTGCCTATACAGTCGTGCTCAAAGACGATAATTTCGAGCTTCGAGATTATGCTCCCATGGTCGTGGTTGAAACCACGATTGATGATGACTTTGAGAGTGCAGGTAACAAGGCCTTCAGGCGTCTATTTGCATACATTTCAGGAGATAACGTGGACAACAGTGAAATTGCAATGACAGCCCCCGTAATCGCAGATTCAACAGTCACGGGTAAAGGCAAAGATATTGCGATGACGGCCCCGGTTCTACAGCTGTATAGCCAGGGTGGTTGGCGTTATGCGTTCGTATTGCCCGCTGATCTTACGCTCGAAACAGCACCTAAACCGCTGGATGACAGCGTCAAGCTTGCAGAGGTGCCGGCAAGGAAAGTTGCCATAATTCAGTATTCGGGGTTCTGGAGTGAAGAAAATATGCAGGATAAAACTTCAGAGTTAAACGGCTGGATCAGTGCTAACAAATTATCACCTTCATCAGAGCCTCGCTGGGCCGGCTATAACCCGCCATGGACGATACCGTTTCTGCGGCGTAACGAAGTTATGATTGATGTACAGCAGAGTGAATAGAAAACAATGAAGCGCTTGAATTTAGCATGTTTACTATCGCTGTTTATTGTCGCCTCATGTTCGACAAACCCTAACTATGACTCGACGAAAGCCCATCATACTCAAGGTGGTTTTCAAAACATCGACTATCATGACGAAAAGGGATTTTTGGCATTTATCAAGTGGCGTTGGCAAAGACTTTTTGAAGACATACCGGGGGCGGATGACTACAATTTTACAATAGACAGAACACATCACGAATTTGTAAAAAACAATACAGAGAAACCCACGCTAACATGGATTGGCCATGCTACCTTCCTTATTCAGTTTAACGGCCTGAATATACTCACCGATCCGCAGTTTTCAGAGCGCGCTTCACCCGTATCCTGGGCCGGCCCAGAACGGGTTGTTGAGCCGGCTATGGCGATAGCAGAGTTGCCCGATATTGATGCGGTGATTATTTCTCACGATCATTATGATTCTCTGGACGTGTCATCTGTTCGCGCCCTGTCGAAGCATAATAGCGAGCGAAAACTCACCTTTCTGGTACCGCTCGGCATGAAGGCATGGTTTGATGATCTTGATCTTAACTCGGTTAATGTTATTGAGCTCGACTGGTCACAAGGCCACGAGATCAATGGTGTTAGATTTGTCGCGGAACCGAGCCAGCACTGGGGTAAGCGCACACTGGCGGATGCCTATGAGCGACTATGGGCTTCATGGGTTATAGAGGCAGGGGATAATCGACTGTTCTTCGCCGGCGATACCGGTTATGCCAATCACTTTAAGGGTATTGGCAATAAGTACGGTGGCTTTGATCTCGCATTGTTGCCCATAGGCGCATATGAACCAAGATGGTTTATGAGTGGTTACCACGTCAATCCGGTCGAAGCAGTGAAGATACACATGGACATTCGAGCCAGGTATTCAGTTGGCATGCATTGGGGTACATTCATATTAACCAACGAGCCTTTGGATGAGCCTCCGGTCAAGCTTAGCGAAGCATTAAGAAAATATAATATTAAGGAATCAGACTTTCAGGTTTATCAGCATGGTGAAACACGGATACTGTCTGACTTGTTTTAGAGTCACGCCGTTTTATGAAAAAAGGGCCATGATAAGCAAAATAACGATTAAAAATTAAAGAAAAAAGTCATATTATCTGTAACTGAACGCCAGATTTGATAAATAAAAGCAAAGGTTTTAACGGTGGTTGAGCGCAGTACGCATACAAGCATAAACTTTGCGTTTATTTGCGGACAAAATGCATTTTGTTTTTAAAAAATATTACTGGAGATGGCCCAGACCCTGAGCCACCATCATATAACTGAATCAACTTTTAGCGTTGAATGATTTTCTGTCGGATTATCAATTGAAGTTGCTTACTGCTTACTGCTTTCAGCGTCATCACTCTGAGGCGTGCTACCTGTGCCATATTGCTCGGTGAGTGCCTTCAGTGCGGTTTTCTTATCGCTAAAGAAGCAGCCTTGACCAATTTCATCAATTAATCCGCTAACTTCCAGTAATTTCATGACCTGGTGTTTTAATCCACTGAACATCAATTTTACGCCAAGCTCTTTAAGACGCAGATTAAGTTCACGAATCATCTCTTCGCCAGATGCGTCCATCTCATTAATGCCACTACCGATCATAACAATCGCTTTGGCATCGGGGAACTTACGCATTGCTTTTAGAATAATGTCTTCGAAGTAGGCCACGTTAGCAAAAGTTAACGAACCATCGAAACGAACAGGCACAAACTGGTCGCTGATTGGTGTCAGGTTATGCGAAGCAATGCCACCCAGCGTGCCATCGGGCTTGTAGCTAACGATTTCAGCACGTGGCTTCATGGTGGTAATCAAGTAATGGATAACCGTTAAAGCAACACCTAGCAAAATACCGTTTGCAATGGAGGGAGCCATAATCAGGGTGGCAAAAAATGTCACAATGCCAATTATTGCGCCAACACGGTCAACTTTCCAGGCCTGGGTTAATGGTTTGATACGAATCAGGCTAAATACCGCCATCATAACAATCACGGCCAAAACAGCTTGCGGCAAATGGTATAAGTAAGGCGTAAAGAATAACAACACAAGCACCACGGCGGCAGCACTGATGATGGCAAACAGCCCTGTTCTTGCACCTAGCTTTGCGGCAACAGCGGATCGTGAGAATGAGCCACTGACAGTGAATGAGCCAAAGAAGCTCCCCGCTATATTGGCAAGCCCCTGGCCTACAAGTTCTTTACTGGGTTCTACTCGCTCGCCGGTAGAGCTTGCAATCGCTTTAGAGATTGAGGTTGCTTCCATGAATCCAATTAACGCCATAACCAGAGCAGCGGGAAGTAACGCAAGCACCAGATCCCATTGAATGGTGGGTGTTTGAAGGCTCGGTAAGCCCTCTGGAATAACTCCCACAACACTACCGCCGGCAGACAATACTATTTGATTATTGTTTATACCGGCAAATCGCCAGGTATCATCTTTGTGCTGATAGTTTTCTGGAATAGTTGTTTCACTAAACATTTTCAGCTGTTCGTTGTCGTCTATTGCAGAGATAAAAGTAATGGAGTGAATCACAATACGACGCTTGGTATTCTCTTTCTTCAGTGTTTTTAATTCATGACCTGCAACGGCAGCACTAGCGAGTAATTTTGCCGCTTTTTCGAAATCATTTTCATCATCACGCTCTTCGAGAGTGTCAGCGTTTCGTTTGAGGTCTGCAATCTCTGTGATTAAGGTTGATATGCGTTGTTCCGTGGTGTTGTAACGTTCGAGCAGTTCAGCTGTCTCAGGCTCATGTATCTGAGATACATTTATAGTTACCTTGTTTTCATAACCCATGATTGAGCTAATCAATGTAGTCAGTACAACTACTATTAAAACACCGGGAATTGCGCTGGATACGCGTCTTAACCCAGTGATAAGCACCCATGCAGTGATTGCGAATAATAATGTCGCTAAATGCATTTGCGGGATTTGTTCGAGAACACGCCATAAATCGGCAAGGTAAGAATCAGTTCGCGGAAAAGGCACGCCAATAATTTTACTTAATTGAGAAAGGCCAATAATTAAAGCCGCTGCATTGGTGAAACCCACAATAACCGGGCTTGACAGCATATTTACGATTGATCCAAGCTTAAATATACCTAATGCCAGTCTCAAGATTCCCACCATAAGCGCCAGCATAATGGATAACTCAATAAAACTGGCGCTGCCCGGGGTTGCAAATGGGATTAATGCCGCTGCCGACATTAATGACAGCATCGCGACTGGTCCGGTATGCAGCTGACTTGAGGAACCCCATAATGATGCAATGATCACAGGCACAAACGAGGCATATAGACCATATACCACAGGAAGCCCGGCAAGCTGTGCATATGCCATGCTTTGAGGCACCAGAATAAGCGCCACTGTGATACCTGCGAGCAAATCGGCACGAATTTTCTCTTGCGTAATTGGAAACCAACGTAAAAATGGTAGTAACGTATACATCAAATTTTGCACTTATATTATCTCTCTAAGTAACCGCATCGCAGGTTCAGCTTCGATTTCATTGCTTTAATCCTTATTCATTAAAGAATGAAACGTAGCAGGGGCATTTTGAGGCACAGTCTAGGGGAAACTGAACGGGAATAATAATCGATGCTTTAGATGAAATTCATAGTTAGTTATCTATGGATCGAAAGGGGTTAACGCTATGGTCCGAACGCTAGCCGACCACGTATGTCTAGGAATGTATAATAACATGGATGACAGGTGGTGGAGGTGTGTAGGAGTGGTTATTAAGAGTGCGGATGTTTTGCCAATTGATACACCATTATATTGTCATATAAAGGCTGACGCCGATTATGATTTTGTTTTAGGAATTAGCCATGATTTATATAGGGAAAGCTAATACCTAGTTTCTAAGCAGGTTTAATATGGGTGAGTTATTTCTCTTCACTAATATATCTCTGTTCGTGATCCGGTGCGGGTAGTCGACAATAATTATATTTTCCAAATATAAAATAACGATTTAGTGCGATTCGATCATACATCCAGTCTCTGAATGCTTTAGGCACTATCTTAAAAGCATAAGCAAAACGCCAGGGTGTGTCCATAATGTGCATGATATTTAAGAAAGCATCACTTTTTTGATAACATTTATTCCCTTCAACGTAGAGCATTGTTTCATAGTAAGTTGTAGGAAAGCCAAAATGATTAAGTATTTTTTGTCCCTCTATTGATTGAACACTACACAATTTAAAGTGACGGTTTGTGTCATTTTTAATGATGAAATTGCTCCAGGCATTGCATAGCTTGCACACGCCATCAAAGAGTATTATTCGGTCATTTTCATTTACATTAGGGGGTAGTTTCATGTTTTATCTTAGTTTGATGAAAGGGGATAGTTCAATTTACTTATATTAGTAACAATTGTGCTCTGACCCCAATTAGCTCCAATTAATTATTCTGGTCTAACAGATCTCTAATATTCTCAAGTAACTTTTTTGAACTGTATGGTTTATATATTATATTTTTTCTCAAATCACGTGGCTCAACATTTAAATGATGATCGTCTTCAAAGCCGCTGACTATTTGAATCTTTATGTCAGGGGTTTTGCTTAATATATGAGAAGCCAGTTCATAACCATCCATATTTGGCATTACAACATCTGTGACAACAAGGTCGATTGACTCTTTGTCTAATATGTCGAGCGCTTGCTTGCCGCTATTAGCGGTGACAACATGGTACCCACTAGACTCAAGTATTTCCTGTGCTAATTCTACCATAAGCTCTTCGTCATCTACGACCAGTATGGATTCACTGCCTTTTAAGTTTCGGCTGATACTATCTGTTTCGTTAGCTTGGTGAAGTTCTTCTTCACTTCGTGGAAAATAAAGGATAACACGCGTTCCGTGATTTACTTTAGAGAAGATTTTAATTGTACCGCCAGAGCGCTGTATAAAACCAAATACCTGACTCATACCAAGCCCGGTACCAAGCTCGCCTTTCGTGGTAAAAAATGGATCAAATATTTTTTCGAGTGTTTTTTGATCCATACCATGTCCAGCATCGGAGATGCTTAATACAACATAATTACCTGATTCCAAATCTAGTCTTCTGGCATCATTTTTATCCAAAAATTCATTGTTTGTGTGAATAGATAATTGCCCACCTGATTCCATAGCATGTAAAGAGTTGATGCATATATTAATAATGCAATCACCAAGGTCATTTTCCTCAAGAGTAATAGGCCATATATCCTCTTGAAGATCGTATACAAGGTTTACTTTAGGCGTTAATGTTTTTTCGATCATAAGCTGCTGATCAATTAACAGATTATTGATGTTACAGACAGTTGTTTCAGTTGCTTTTTGGCGCGTGAAGGAAAGTAGTTTACGACATAGGTTGGAGCCACGATTGGCAGCCAGATGTATATCATTTACATACTTAGTTGATACCTTATCATCAGCGACTCGATCAGCAAGCAATTCGGAGTAGCCGCTTATAATACCCAGCAAGTTATTATAATCATGTGCAATGCCCCCTGTTAACTTGCCCAGTGCATCCATCTTTTGGCTACGGCGTAACATCTCTTCCTGTTGCTTGCGGCTTGTAATGTCTCGCCATACAACATGTAAACGCTGTGGTCCATCAGAAGGAATAGCCGTGAGCAGAACTTCCACAGGAAATACATCACCATTTTTTCGTTGATGATCCCACTCAAAACGATGGCTACCATTTGTAAAAGCAGTTTGAATCATCGTGTTTGCTTTTGCTTCAGAGGTCTGACCATCAGGCTGGTGTTCAGGTGATAATTTAGAAGGGTGGGTATTATAAAGTTCCTGTTTTGAATCATAACCGAGCATATTTAAAGTTGCCTGGTTGCAATCAACAAACATATTGTCTTCTATTATTAAAAGTGCATCTGCAGTTTTATCAAAAAGCACCTGATAGCGAAGCTTGCTTTCTTTGAGTTTTTTCTCCGTTATTATTCTTAATTTAATTTCCCGAGATAATCTGTGAACCCAGAATGCGAAAATAGCCAGTAAAATAGCAGAAGCAAAAGTAATAATGTAAGCAAGTGTATAATCAGTTTTTTCTACAAATTTATCTTTTATCCAGTTGTCTAGTATATGCTGTTTCTGTTCATGGGTTATTTTAGAAATTGCTTTATTTAAAATAGAAAGTAGCTCGGGCATATCTTTCTGCACACCAAAAGCAAGTTTAGTATCAAATTCTGTTTTACCTGAAATTTTAACATTGTTAAGGCCAAGTTCAGAGATTGTGTAACTACATAAAGCCAGGGTACATAGAAGTGCATCTATTTGACCAGTTGATACAGAAAGCAAACCGTCCTGAATATCATCAACTGTATGAAACAATATGTTTGAATACTTTCTTCGAATTTTAGATGCATAGCCATAGTCGCGAATTAAAGCGATTTTTTTATTATTAATGTCATTAATATTCTCAATATAATTCTGTGAATGTTTTGTAACTATGACTATCGGGTTGGAAATATACGGACTGGTGAAATTAAGGTGTGATTTTAAATCAGAGTCATCAGTTTCTGATAATATGTCTACTAATCCATCCTTAGCTTTTTGAGTAGACTCTGACCAGGTTTTACTTGGGCTCATTTTGAAGTGTATGCCTGTCATCTCACTAATTAGTTTCAGGTGCTCTGAGACAATACCTACATAATTTCCATTCTTATCAAATGCTTCGTAAGGAAGCCAGTTAGGGTCGCCCGTGAACATGATGTCAGCGTGTTCACTTATCCATTTTATTTCAAGCTTGTTTAGATCAAGAGGCTTTGAATCTGTATTAGCATACGCTGAATTAATTATAAGTGAGCAGAAATAAATTGAAATGAACAGGAAAAATTTAATGACTTTATGCACACTTACACCATTTTAAAATTTATATGTAATAGAAAACGAGGGATTATACTGCATGAAATCGAAATGTATAAAGACATAGGGCTTAAGTATAGCTCAGTAGTTGTTATAAAGTTTCGGTTATAAGAGCATCAGGAAAAGTTCTCAACGGGTTAAATGTAATCTAACATGAGTGCCTTTAGCTGATTTTGACCTATTGTTGTACATTTGAAGTACAGGTCTATCTTTCATTATATTTAATCAATATAAAAGTTTTACAATTTAACAGAGGCTCATGAGCTTTTCTCATGCAAAGAAATCACCGTTTTACTCATAACAGCTGCTTCAAAGTGGCGTTCTTTAATGGCAAGATACTCAGGGTCTGAAAAGAATTCATTCATTTTTTCTTTATTCGGGAATTCAATTGTAAAAACGCGGTTGATCTCTTCTGATGTTTTAGAAATGAGTACCTGCGAAACTTTAAAATCGAAACCGAACTTTCCTCCAAATGATGCCAAAATAGGTGTCATCCCATCTCGATACTTTTGATACTCTTCATCATCTGTAACTTCAATTCCCATTATTCTTTCATATGTCATCTTATTTCCTGCCCAAATAGGTGACAGAATACATGACTATCTATATATTGAGAAATTGGATAAACCGGAGTCATAAGACCGGGGGTAGGTCCCAGTTAATGCTTATATTAGAGAATGCCAGGATCTGCCCCTGATTAAATTGAACCCGATTAATTGACCCTGATTGATTAACCCGGATTAATTAACCCGGATTGATTCTATTATTCAACTACCAGCACTCTTTCCAGCTATAGGCTATAATTTTTGTTGCCCCCCCCCCTTAGGAGCCCGTTACTCATATGACAAATCGCCAGCTTAAGCGAATTCCATTGTATATAAAGTCATCTCTAATTTGGCTGTTGTTCACCTGCCTCGTAGGCTACTTGCAAATGACATATGTATTTAAGATTGAAAACCTTAAGCCTATGTATTTTATTGCACCTACTGTTGTTGGTTGTCTGTTTGGTATTTTAACAGGTCACATAATCTTTCTCAGTCGTAAGCTCAAATGGTGCGCCCTTCATGATCCATTGACGAACGTATACAATCAACGACACTACCAGCTCACTTTAAATGACTGGTGTAATAGCAAGTCAGAATTTTCGCTAATTTTACTTGATGTGGATCATTTCAAATCTGTAAATGATAAGTATGGTCATAAATTTGGTGATGATGCACTGGTTAATATTTGTAAAACAGTGCTGGAAACAAAACGTATATATGATGTTTTTGTTCGTTATGGAGGTGAAGAATTTGCTTTGCTCACTCCGCGCACTAACCTTGTTGTGGCCGAGGAAATTGCAATACGAATATGCGAGGCTATTAGCGCTCAGACTATGCCTTCAGACGTTCAGATAACATGTAGTTTTGGTGTTGCACAATTTAGGCCTGAATCTGATACACCTGATTCTCTATTTGAACGTGCAGATCATGCATTATATGAATCGAAAAGTGCTGGTAGAAATCGTGTTACGGTTGAAACGCCTTTATCGGCAACAACTTAAAGACAATAAGAGTTTATTAGTGATGTCGCACTAAAATAGACATCGCAGTAAAAAAGCGCAATTCACCTTAATTGATGAATTGCGCTTTTATTTGAAGTCATATCTTAACTTCTGTAACCCCGATTTGAGTAACGATCCTCTTTCATTTCATCAAACTCTTCCTGTTGTTCAGGTGTTAGCTCTTTGCGTATACGTTGCATTGACTCCATTTTTTTCACCAGCATATCAGACATGAGTTTTGCTTTTTTATCCGCCAGTTCACGAACTTTAGCTGAGTCATAATCTTCCGAAATTGCTTCTTCGTGCAGTTGCTTGCGCAGTTCCATCATTTGTTCGCGATTGTTTTTCATTTGCTCGCGACTTTCACTTTTAAACTTACGCAGAGTCTGGCGTTGCTCTTTAGTCAGGTCCAGTTCTTTCATCATGTGCTTCATACCGCCTCGGTGTTCACCCTTGTAGTCACAGCGATCACGATCACCATATCCAGAGGCATGCGTCAAACCTGCCGCACCCATTGCACCCGCCATAATAGCTGACATAGTGCCTGCCATAATCAAGTTACGTTTTTTCATAAATTACTCCAGTTAAGTTATAAATGCAGACTTGTGCCTGCCTTGATTGAAATTATGCAAGATCGCTTTGCAAATGTGGGTCAGCCCAGTGTAAAGAGATGTAAAGATCTGTATAGACGGCTGTTTAAATGAGCAATTTATGTAAAAATCCATGCATAGAAAATGATAGATTAAATTCATGACTAAACTATTACTCATTGATGATGATAAAGAACTCTCTTCCATGCTAGGTGAATACCTGGCAGCAGAAGGCTTTGTCATTGACCATGCCTACAATGGGCGTGAGGGTGTCGACAAGGCGCTATCAAACCAGTATGACGCACTCATACTCGATGTGATGATGCCAGAGCTGGATGGTTTTGAAGTACTGCGCCGCATCAGGACTGAATCAGCTGTTCCGGTTATTATGCTCACCGCAAAAGGTGATGATGTAGATCGTATCGTCGGCCTGGAAATTGGCGCCGATGATTACCTGCCAAAACCCTTTAACCCCCGGGAGCTACTGGCAAGGCTGCGCGCTATATTACGCCGTGCGCAGTCAGTACAGCAACCGCAGCAAGATCAGACTCTCGCGATAGGCTCGCTCGAAATTGCACCCGCTTCACGTAGTGCACTGGTATCGGGTAATCCCCTTGACTTAACCAGTACAGAATTTAATTTATTACACGTCCTGGTAAAACAGGCGGGGCAAATTGTGAGCAAAGAAAATTTGTCAGAACATGGGCTAGGGCGTTCACTGGAAAAGTATGACCGCAGTATTGATATGCATATGAGTAATCTGCGAAAAAAATTGGCACAAAAAGATATCGGCGAAATGATAATCACAGTGCGTGGTCAGGGTTATCAGTTATCGGATGGGGCAGGTACATGAGGTCATATACATGAAACTCAGGTTAATGAAATTTGGCCTGGGGCGCCTTTTCTGGAAAATTTTTCTTTCGCTGTGGTTAACATTGTTGCTCACGGGTATGGTTGTTGGTGGGCTGGTCTGGCAACACAATAAAGAACGTATTGAAAATCTTGAAGTTCTCGCTGACGGACCTAAGGCATATTTTAGTGTTAAGTCGCTCGCCAGGATACTACGTAGAGAAGGCTTAGAAGAGCTGGATGACATACTTGAGCATCGCCGTGAGCGCACGCACCGCCCATTAAAGGTCATGATTATTAATAACGCAGGTGAAGATGTATTAGGTCGGCCGGTGCCGCCTCTTATGTTGCAAAAAGCACGGGAAGCTCTGAGCGATCCAGAACAAAACAGTATCGCCCAGGTAACAACACCAGAGGGTGAACAGTTTCTGTTATTTGTGCCGAACTATAAATATTTAAAGTCTAAAGAATTTTTTGCCAGTAATGAAAATCACAGAGACAAATATGAATCG
>Ga0316205_10002401_pt1 | contig 19645 bp, 7 predicted proteins | sample 3monthpyrite_MG_FD_204941 | JGI IMG/M metagenome (GOLD analysis project Ga0316205, IMG submission 204941) | Microbial mat bacterial communities from mineral coupon in-situ incubated in ocean water Damariscotta River, Maine, United States -... | ecosystem: Environmental > Aquatic > Marine >... | reverse complement strand
TGTACCCATTGATGCAAAAATCGTGGTTGGCTTCTCTGAGCCCATTGCCCTATCCTCCATCGCCAACCACACGGGTGCCAGAGTCCATGGCCCTAGCGGCGCAGTATTGGAGGGTGTCTGGAGCACTCGCGGTAATGATATTATATTTACACCAGCCGCCCCCTTAGAGGCCGGCGGCGCGCAATATATCTATTTTCTCACTCCGGGCATCACCGATCTGGCGGGTAATCCGGCGGATATTGATACTAATGTTGTTTTTCACACTGAAAATATGATGCCACCCACAGACACCACGCCACCGACATTAGCTAAGCTATCTCCGGGAATCGGTGATAACAATGTACCCATTGATGCAAAAATCGTGGTTGGCTTTTCTGAGCCGATTGCCCTATCCTCCATCGCCAACCACACGGGGGCCAGAGTCCATGGCCCTAGCGGCGCTGTATTAGAGGGTGTTTGGAGTACCAACGGTAATGATATTATCTTTACGCCAGCGGCACCCTTAGAGGCCGGTGGCGCGCAATATATCTATTTACTCACTCCGGGTATCACCGATCTGGCGGGTAATCCGGCGGATATTGATACTAATGTTGTCTTTCACACTGAGAGTCCGCCACTACCCACAGACTCAACGCCACCCACATTAGCCGGTCTCATCCCGGGTGTCGGCGCTCGCAATGTACCGATCGATGCAAAAATCGTAGTGAGCTTTTCCGAACCCATTGCCCTATCCTCCATTGCTAACCACACGGGTGCCAGAGTCCATGGCCCTAGCGGCGCATTAGTCGATGGCCTCTGGAGCACCAATGGTAATAAAATTATCTTTACGCCCGCCGCACCCTTAGAACCCGGTGGCGCGCAATATATCTATTCTCTCACCCCCGGCATCACCGATCTTGCCGGTAATCCAGCAAATGTTGATACCCTGATTGTGTTCCATACGTTATAACCATCAATCCAATGGCGATCCAACCTGACATAGTCAGGTTGGCTAGCCACTAAAAAAACCTCTCGCGCTCTATCCTCCATTCCTTAATATTGCTCCGGCAGCTATCATCCATACATCGGCTTAGTATTGATAGGTTTCGCTTTGCTCTGCCCATCCTACAGTTGATTGGATATTAACGTCCAGATCCAGATCTATAACAACCTCGTATCTCATCGCCTGGATGTAGAGTAACCTAATCCGGAAAGAACAAAGCCCTATTCCCCGGATTTCATTTCATCCAGGTGATCGCCCAAAACTGAAGATTAGGAATGGGATACCGAAAAATTAATTCGCTGACAGGAAAGGAGATAAAACCAAGGTGAGAAACTGGAAAACTATTACGTCTCCCAGTTCTTAATAATGAATAGATCCGGCAGCGATTGTCTAGCTGCCGAACCTTCTATCACGCATTGCTAACTACATTTGACTCACCGCACTTAACACCTGATTTTCTTCATAGCTCGTATACTTCCATACCACAACGATTTCTCCATTGGAAAATATCATACCTTTGGGAGTCACATAATTAGTTAATGAAAACCGATCAACCGCATAAGCCACAATTTCAGGGGTTTCCAACCAACCCGTCTCTGGTAAAAACTTGTTAGCAAAAACGGCCCCCTTCCATTCAATCATCTGCGTCCATACCACCAAGGCATTGGCATTATCAGCCAGAAACAAATCGGGGGTTTCATTGATATTAGGATGAGCAATATCGGCAACAAACATGGCAGGCTGCCAAGAACCAGCCGCCGCAGGCGTATTTAAATACTGCCGAGTATAGACCTTATGAGCAATACCTCCATTGTTACTCTTTTGTTCCTCAACCCACAAGATCATGACATCCCCTTGGTTATTACTCACCAATCGTGGCAATCCCATCAAAGCCGACGTTGCACTCTCCTGACTAGCTAGTGCTTGCCAAGATCCCCAACCGGCCGATGATGAAAACGCCGTGGCCATTAATTGACGGCTGCTAATCTCTTGACTGATGAATACTACCTCATCCGTGCCCGCTGCAGCAATCAATCCTAAGCTGGGCTCCATCCCCTCCAAAGCTAATCGTGCCATGGGATCTGCCCAACCCACATCTCTAGTATACTGACTTAACAAAAATCCTTGTTGAGTCGCTGAAGCATCATCCATATACCACGAGACCCAAACATTACCTTGCAAGTCCATCACCGGCCCATCAGTCAAACGACCTTGCGCCACCGTGATTGAGCTTGGCGTATTGAGTTGTACATTACCCTCGGCTGACGAGTTAACAATATCCAAATTGAGCGTTTGGACATCGAGCGTATCTTGCCACAACAAGTACACCACACCGGATGCATTGGTTAATAAAAAGAATTCACTCACATTACTCGCCACTGAAACCGGCACACCCCACTGATTGGCGGATTGCCTATCGATAAACAACTCATTATCACTTAACCAAGCACCATAAGTAATATTATTGGCTGGATCATTGGCCGTTTGAATGCCACTAGTGATCGGCTTATCGGTTTGGACTGGCGTAATATCTTGCCAATTGCCTTCACCTCCCAGGGTTAATGTTTTTACACTCACCTCATGACTCGCATATTGCTGTTTCATTGGGTCATAATCGATCCCAAGATGAGAGGATAATAAAATACTATCCGCTGCAATAGCACTGAGCCTAGGAGGGGCCATCAAATCTTTACTCATAAATCCTGCCGCACCAGCGGAGGATTGATAAGCTACCATGCTTTCACTCCAATTGTCAGACTTGGCCACCCCCCCCTGCCCAGCAGGGGGTTTAGGGGTATCTTCCACGGGTGGCGCCACCACCGTCCCCTTATCGTGATGCACCGTCGTATAAATATGGTGCTCAACCGTATTTAATGTCACCAAGGCTTGGTCCCAAACTAAAGAGACTTGACCCTTATCATCAAGGTGTAGATCCAGCTCACCAAAATATTGCGAATTCCCGTCAATGGTAGTAACCAACTCCTTGATACCCCAACCTGATGCCGGTTGATAATGACTCACATATAAAGCACGTTCGAGCGATGAATTATCAATCCAGGCAATGGCGGCATCTCCACTCTCATTCACCGATAGACGCAACTTTTCCAAAGCATCAACAAACGGCATACCCACCACCGAGCTATCGGTTAACGGAATCGGATCGGTGATGAACGTCCCGGTATCTGCCGTCCAACCTTGCGCAGGAGAAAAATAATAAGGATGCAAAACCACCGTTGGATAAATACCATCAATTGTTAAACTTTCTTGAGCAACAAACACCACCTCACCCGCTGCATTCGAATCACTCACATAGGAAGGATAACCTATGAAACCTGAGGTATCAGCCACATTGCTAATAGATTGTGTGCCTAACCAGTTCCTCCCATCAAATTGTGTCACTGTCAATTGATTTTTGCCAATACCACCACTGGGAGGAAACACCAATGAGTCGGTAAATATCTGCACCTTGTTATTTTGCTGGTTAATATGCAGCGTTGGATCACCTAAATCCATAAAAGGACCAAAGCCCACGGCGGGTAACTCACCCAGGTCACTCCAACCGGTGGCGGGATCAAATTGTGCCGTAAAACGAATCGAGTTTCGATTTTTCATACTTTCATCCCACAGTAGAAAAACACGACCATCATCAAAACCACCGGCCACCATCAAGTTATTTTTCATTTCGTGACTTTGAATGCGATTGGCTGCGGCATCATTATTAATCGATAACTCTGGAGGCAACCATCCGGTGCCATGCACATATCGCCGTGCCACCCACTGGGTTTGCGCAGAAGCATTGGGCGAATTCGGGGCAACCCCAGGCTCGTTACCGCGCCACAAAGCCGTGACATTACCCTCAGCGTCCAAAAACAATTGGCCACAACATGTGGCATTGGCAATTAACGTGGGCGCTTCCCAGCCCAGCGTGGGTTCAAAACGACTCACATATAGCTCATCACACAAGCCATCACAGGCCCCATGCCACATGGCATAAGCAATACCGGTATTTTGTTGCAAATAAATCCCAATCAATACACTGGTTGACAATTCTTCTTCGGATAAAGGCATCGACGATAACCATGCCCCCGCTTTTGATTCTCGATGAAATATCGCGCTATTGACGATGGCATTACCCGCCTCATCCAATACTTGGGAGCCGCCATTCCAATAGACAAAGGCCGCTTCTTGATTATTCGCCCATAATCTTGGGCCAATAAAATAACTCGATGCATCCATCGGTAACACCACATTATCAATTTCTGTGGGAGTATCCCAGGCCGATAACAAACGTTGACCCGCCAGGCTTAGCGGTCTTTGGTTATCGGTAACATTGACAGCCATTCGACGGGTTACTAACGGTTTATTCTGACTTTGGTCATCAAACTGGGCAACCGTGGATATGGGTTTTATGTTGGCGACATTTTTCGCCACCAATGTCGCCGCCGTCGCCCCAGGGATATGATCACGCATCATCACTTGATACATAATATTTTGACTATTACGAACAATATCCATCCAAGCAACACTGGCCTGGTTGTTATCATTAATCGTCACCATCGGACGTGCCTCAAACGTAGGTGACGCCATTGATGACATTTGTTCCTGTGTCGTTACCACCAATTGCGACTCACCCCAACCACTTTCTGGGATGTATAAACTCGCATAATAATCTTCTGTGTTTGAAAATATATCCTTCCATAAGACAACAATATGGCCATTAGTATTGATATCAACCAGAGGTCCATCACCACTCCCATAACCAAAACCTTGTGGCGGTGGTGAGGGTGTTTTTTCCGCAATCATTTCCGCCGCTGCCCAACCATCAACAAAATTAAAACGCTGACTCCAGATGGTGATCTTCATCACCAAGAAAGGGTCAATATCAGCCCAAACTAAAACCGCCTCACCTTTATCATTAATGCTGACATTTGATCCCATCATCGTCTCGCTGTTCGAGGGGCCAATCGCTGTTGTTTTTGTCCAGCCACCCTCACGATAATGCAAGGTATTTAGCTCTTCTCCATTGAAATTATGACTTCGCAACAAAAGTAATATATTTCCTGTCGCCTCATCCTGCATCACTTGCATTTGTGCCACCGGGCTCTCCCCTGAAAAGGCACCTTCTTCTATTTTTGAGGGAATGGCCCAGCCACTCACGACATTATATTCACTCTGCCATAAATTAGATTGCACACTGCCATCAGCAGCATTATTTGACAAGATCTCATTTTCATACCAGTACACCTGAGTCGTCCCTTGTGCATCCATATAAGCAACAGGATCTCTGATAAAAAACCTACCTGGTACATTCGGTTTACCACGAACCAATGTCGACATGAGTGAAAGCCCATCGGTGACATCAAAAAATCTGGCATGTAACTCGACGGTACCATTGTCAGCATGAGTGACCCAAATCATTGAGGTATTACCCGATGCCCCGGTGATCACGTTCGGTTGCCAACCAATATCCCCAAGACTCACCGGAGTACTCCAGCCCTCATTGGAATCAAAGCGACTCAGATAACTCTTATTGCTATTGGTTTGTGAATCGTTAGAAACAAACGTAGCAAAAGCATTATTAGATAACTTATTGGTATAAATTTCAGGAAAGCTATTAAAACTCATTGGCACGTCAGTAAAAAGTCTGTCTTGTTGCCAACCGGTGCTTCCCACGGCTCGATAAGCGATCGATGCATCAAACCGATCAATCAAACCACGTTGCATCGTTTGCAGTGCGATAAAAGCGTCCCCTTGTGACGTCATATGTAACTTGAAACGTTTAATACCTGACCCTGGATCTGAGGCCGCATAACGCGTCACTTCAGTGGGCTCCGTCCAACTGCCTGCCACATTCAACAACGAAACCCCTGCCGATAATGAGGACACTGCTACATTCTGCTTGCTTGATGACGACTCAGTACACGCCGCAATAAATATAAAATGAATGAATATAATGAAATAACAGAAATGTATCCGAGACATCACCATGAACCATACTCCCCACATTTGTATGCCTATAGCGTATACCTAAAACACTTGAGATTTAGGTATAGGATTCACCATAGGTATATTGTTGTTAAATAACAAACCATGAACAGGTACAAACACGGCTTGTCATCACCAATATAGACAACTAATTAGCCATCGAGCCTTCCCCACTGCACATGGGTTAATGGTGGCCTGCACCGTCAATGCATTCACATCATACATAGTTAACGAATTTGATACCCGATTGGTTCCCAATGCATATCGACCATCGGGAGATACCCAAGGGTGATGCGATTTCTTCTACTCAGGATCAATGCGAGCTAATAAGTTATGCGGCGACTCACCATCAAAAACAAACATGGAGCCATCACCCGCATTATCATTAAGATTATTTTCAGAAGACACCCAAATACGAAACTCCTCATGGGCATAAATCCATCCACTTTGCAGACTCAGCAAAATCAATAGAAAAAAACGATAAAACCACGGTATAAACGCCGAAAAATAACGAACAATCATACAAAACCTCGTTTGTAAATGCTCGTGGTGAATAGTGCTTAGAGACGACCACGTATGCATCATGCATGTCTGTGGATCAGCATAGGAAAGCCACAGTAACACTGTGCCTTACTTGATGGGAGGCCGCGAATCGACCTCGTTGAGATGTTGTATTTTGGTCTGCATCATACTACAGAGTTTACGATGACACAAATTGCCGCTTACGGGAAACTAACAATATATATTTCATTGCCGGGTGTAACGATGAGTACGCCAAGCCATTGAAATAAAGCCTGGATACTAATTTCACTGGTTGACGTTAAGCAAATCGTTACACACAGTTATTGATGGGTTTCGCTCTGCTACATTTGACTCACCGCACTTAACACCCCACTTTCTTTGTAGCCCGTATATTTCCATACCACAACGATTTCACCATTGGGCAATATCATACCTTTGGGAGTCACATAATTATTTGATAAAAAGGGATCAGCCACATAGGCCACAATTTCAGGGGTTGGCAGCCAACCCGTCGCTGGTAAAAATTTGTTAGCATAGACGCCCCCCTCCTTCCATTCAATCCTCTGTATCCATACCACCAAGGCATTGCCATTATCAGCCAAAAACAAATCAGGACTTTCGTTCATATTAGGATGAGAGATATTAGCAACAAACATGGCAGGTTGCCAAGAACGAGCAGAAGCTGCGGTCATACTTACATACTGCCGAGTATAAACTTTATGAGCAATATCTCCATTGGGACTTTTTTGCTCCTCAACCCACAACACCATCACATCACCGTTGTTATTAGTCACTAATCGAGGCAATCCCATCAAGGCTGACATTGGACTCTCCTGACTATCCAGCGCTTGCCAAGCGCCCCAGCCGATCGATGATGAAAACTTATTAGCCATTAATTGACGACTGTTAATCTCTTGACTAATCAATACCACCCCATCCGTGCCCGCTGCAGCCATCAATCCTAAACTGGGATCCATCCCCTGCAAAGCTAATCGTGGCGTGGGATCGGCCCAACCCACGTCTTTGGTATATTGACTTAACAAAAACCCTTGTTGAGCCGCTGAAGCGTCATCCACATACCACGATGCCCAGACATTACCTTGTAAATCCATCACCGGTCCATCGGTCAAACGACCTTGCGCCACCGTGATTGCACTTGGCGCATTAAGTTGCACATTTGACTCAGCTGACAAGCCAACAATATCCAAATGAAGTGTTTGTAAGTCGATAGTATCTTGCCACAACAAATACACCACACCGGAGGCGTTGGTTAACAAAAAGAATTCACTCACATTACTCGCCACAGAGACCGGCACACTCCACTGAGTAGCGGATTGCCTATCGATAAACAACTCATCATGGCTCAACCATGCACCATAAATAAAATTATTGGCCGAATCCTTCACCACTTGAATGCTGCCGGTGATCGGCTTATCCGTCTGGGCCGGCGTGATATCTTGCCAATTGCCTTCCCCTCCCAGGGTCAATGTCTTTAAACTGACTTCATGATCCGCATATTGTTGTGTCATTGGATCATAATTGATGGCAAGATGAGAGGATAATAAAAGACTATCCGATGAAATGGCGCTGATCATAGGGGGCCTCATCAAATCTCTGCTCTTGAATCCTGTCGGACCAGCCGCCGGTTGATAAGCCACCACAGTTTCACTCCAATTATCAGACTTGGCCAATCCCCCTTGCCCAACGGGTGGCTTAGGCGTATCATCCAACGGTGGCGCCACCACCACCCCCTGAGCGTGATGCACGGTGCTATAAATATGATGATCAACCGTGTCTAATGTCAGCAAGGCTTGATCCCAGACTAAAGAGACTTGACCCTTATCATCAAGATGTAAATCCAGCTCACCAAAATATTGCGAATTTCCATCAAGAGTAGTGACCAATTCCTTAATCCCCCAGCCCGATGAGGCTTGGTAATGACTCACATATAAAGCACGTTCAAGCGATGAATTATCAATCCAGGCAATGGCGGCGTCTCCACTCGCATTCACCGATAGCCGTAACTTTTCCAACGGTTCAACAAACGGCATACCCAGCACCGAGGTATCTGCCAAAGGAATCGGATCGGCGATGAAGGTCCCGGTATCTACCCTCCAACCTTGCGTGGCAGAGAAATAATAAGGATGCAAGACCACCGCTGGATAAATATCATCAATTTTTAAACTTTCCTGGACAACAAACACCACCTCACCCGATGAGTTCGAATCACTCACATAGGCGGGATAACCGATGAAACCCGAAGTATCAGAAACATTGCTATTGGATTGCGTGCCTAACCAGTTTTTCCCATCAAATTGGGTCGCTGTTAATTGAGGTTCGCCAACACCACCACTGGGAGGAAATACCAATGAGCTAGTAAATACCTCCACCTTGTTATCTTGTTGGTTAATGTGCACCGTTGGATCACCTAAATCATGAAAAAAGCCCGACCCTTGTAACCTACCCAGATCACTCCAACCGGCGATGGGGTCAAATTGTGCCACAGAAATTTCATCCCACAGTATAAAAACACGACCATCATCAAAACCACCGGCCACCATCAAGTTATTTTTCATCTCGTGACTTTGAATGCGATTGGCTGCGGTGTCATTATTAATCGATAGCTCTGGGGGCAACCATCCGGTGCCATGCACATATCGCCGCGCCACCCACTGGGTTTGCGCAGAAGCATTGGGCAGAGACGGATTCGGGGCAACTTCTATACCGCGCCACAAGGCCGTGACATTACCCTCGGCATCCAAAAACAATTGAGCACAACATGTGGCATTGGCAATTAACGTGGGCGCTTCCCAGCCCAGCGTGGCTTCAAATCGACTCACATATAGCTCATCACACAAGCCATCACAAGCCCCGTGCCACATGGCATAAGCAATACCGGTATTTTGTTGCAAATAAATCCCAATCAATACACTGGTTGACAATTCTTCTTCGGATAAAGGCATCGACGATAACCATGCCCCCGCTTTTGATTCTCGATGAAATATCGCGCTATTGACGATGGCATTACCCGCCTCATCCAATACTTGGGAGCCGCCATTCCAATAGACAAAGGCCGCTTCTTGATTATTCGCCCATAATCTTGGGCCAATAAAATAACTCGATGCATCCATCGGTAACACCACATTATCAATTTCTGTGGGAGTATCCCAGGCCGATAACAAACGTTGACCCGCCAGGCTCAATGGTCTTTGATTATCGGCAGCATTGACAGCCATTCGACGGGTTACTAACGGTTTATTCTGACTTTGGTCATCAAACTGTGCGACCTTGGATATGGGTTTTATGTTGGCGACATTTTTCGCCACCAATGTCGCCGCCGTCGCCCCAGGGATATGATCACGCACCATCACTTGATACGTGATATTTTGACTATTACGAACAATATCCATCCAAGCAACACTGGCCTGGTTGTTATCATTAATCGCCACCATCGGACGCGCCTCAAGCATAGGTGACGCCATTGATGACATTTGTTTCGGTGTCGTCACCACCAATTGCGGCTCACCCCAACCACTTTCTGGGATGTATAAGCTCGCATAATAATCTTCGGTGTTTGAAAATATATCCTTCCACAAGACAACAATATGGCCATTATTATTGATATCAACCAGAGGTGCATGCCTACCATAACCAAAACCTTGTAGCGGTGGTGAGGGTGTTTTTTCCGCAATCATTTCCGCCGCTGCCCAACCATCAACAAAATTAAAACGCTGACTCCAAATGGTGATCTTCATCCTCAAAAAACGGGCCAACTCAGTCCAAACTAAAACCGCCTCTCCTTTATCATTAATGCTGATATTGGATTCTATCACCGTCTCGTTGTTCGAGGGGCCAATCGCTGTTGTTTTTGTCCAGCCACCCCCACGATAATGCAAGCTTTGGATCTTACTGAAATTATCGCTTCGGAACAACAATAAAATATTTCCTGTCGTCGCCTCCTGCATCACCGGCATTTGTGCCATCGCGCTTTTCCCAAAAAAACTACCTTCTTCAATTTTCGAGGGAATTTCCCAGCCACTCACGGCATCATATTTGCTCTGCCATAAACTGGCTTGCAAACTGAGATAACCGCGATTACTTGAAACTATCTCCTTTTCATACCAGTACACCTGGGTTGTCCCTTGTGCATCCATATAACCCACAGCCTCTTCAATAAAAAACGTACCTGCCACATTAGGTTCGCCACGAACCAATGTTGACATGAGTGACAGCCCATCGGTCACATCAAACAATCTGGCATGTAGCTCGACGGTAGCATTGTCAGCCTGAGTGATCCAAATCATTGAGGCATTGCCCGATACTCCAGTTATCACATTCGGTTGCCAAGCCATATCCCCAAGACTCACGGGAGTACCCCATCCCTCATTGGGATCAAAGCGGCTCAGATAACGCTTATTGCTATTGGTTTGTGAATCGTTAGAGACAAACGTAGCAAAAGCATCATTGGATGACTTATTGGTATAAATTTCAGGAAAGCTATTAAAACTCTTTGGCAAGTCAGTAAAAGGTCTGTCTTGTTGCCAACCGGTGCTTCCCACGGCTCGATAAGCGATCGGTGCATCAAACCGATCAATCAAACCACGTTGCACCGTTTGCAGTGCGATAAAAGCATCCCCTTGTGGAGTCATGTGCAACTTGGAACGATGAATACCTGACCCTGGCGTTGTCGCTACATAACGCGTCACTTCAGTGGGCTCCGTCCAACTGCCTGCCACATTCAACAACGAAACCCCTGCCGACAAGGAAGACACTGTTACACTCTGCTTGCTCGATGACGACTCAGTACACGCCGCAATCAATAATAAATGAATCAATATAATAAAATAATAGAAATGTATCCGAGACATCACCATGAAGCATACTCCCCACACTTGTACGCCTATAACGAATCGTTGGTATAGGTATATTATTCTTTAAATAACAAACCACGGACAGGCACAAACAGGGTTTGTCATCACCAATATAGATAACTGGACACTAATTTTTGTAAGACATGAACTGAGGAAGCAAAAGGAAATTATAATTATGTGAGCTTGGGTGATTTTAAATCACTTGCTTATCTGATTTTTTATAGATACGATTTGATCGTCAAATGACCATCAAAAATAAGGCATGATATATTTTATAGCTCCCTTTCCATAGCATAGATAATTTTATCTCGCAGAACAAGCCTTAGCCTTGTCCAATACGAAATGAATCTGAGCAACGCAATAACTTCCCGATTTGCCATCCTTACATTTCGTCGCCGGGATGCCGCAGAGCGTAATCTGGGAACAACAAAGCCCACCCCCTGCGGATTCCACTTCATCCAGACGACGTCCCTAGCCAACTTGAAATAATCAGGTTGGCTCCATACGGAGTAGGCGCACTAGTCTTGCTCATCTGCGCACCGCGTCAAAAACAATCACGCATTGTTTACTGCATTTCACTCACTGCACTTAATACTCGGATCTCTGCATTACTATCTCGCCATACCGCAACGATTTTACCATTAGGTAAGATCGCCCCTTTGGGCGCATAATACCGGCGGGAAAAATCCAGATCATTAGCATGAGCCACAATTTCAGGGGTTTCCAACCAACCCGTATCTGGCGAAAATTTGTTAGCATAGAGCACTCCCCTCCATTTAATTGTCTTTACCCATAACACCAAAGCACGACCATCATCGGCTAGAAACAAATCCGGGGCTTCATTTCTATTGGGGTACGCGATATTAGCCACCAAGCTGGCAGGCTGCCAAGCACGGGCAATATATTGGCGGGTATAGGCTTTATAGCCAATGTCTCCACTCGTACTCTTTTGCTCTTCAACCCACAAGATCATGGCATCCGCCTTATTATTCGTCACCAAGCGGGGCAATCCTATCAATGCGGACGTTGGACTCTCTTGACTCCCCAAGGCTTGCCAAGCCCCCCAACCGGTCGATGATGAAAAATCTATCGCCATTAATTGACGACTATTGATCTCCTGACTGATGAATACCACCCCATCCGTGCCCGCAGCATCAATCAACCCTAAATCGGGATCCATCCCCTCTAAAGCTAACCGGGGCGTGGTCTCAGCCCAACCCACCTCCTTGGTATATTGACTTAATAAAAAGCCTTTTTTAGAAGCGTCCGCCTCATCCACATACCACATGGCCCAGACATTGGCTTGCAAGTCCATCGTTGGTGCTCCTGTCAAACGACCTTGCGCCACCGTAATTGAGCTTGGCGTATTCAGCTGTATATTCCCGTCAGCTGACGAATTAACAATATCCAAATTCAGTGTTTGTACATCGAGTGCATCTTGCCACAACAAATACACCACACCCGAGGCATTGGTTAATAAAAAGAATTCACTCACATTACTTGCCACAGAGACTGGCACACTCCACTGATTGACCGATTGCCAATTAAGAAACAACGCATCATTACTTAACCAAGCCGCATAAATAACATTGTTCGCACTATCGTTCACCGTTTGAATGCGACCAGTGATTGGTTTATCGGTTTGGACCGGTGTGATATCTTGCCATTGCCCATCGACAGTGAATGTTTTCAAGCTCACCTCGTCATCCCTAGACTCGGGTACCATCGGGTCGTATGAGTAATTATTAACAATCGCATGATTGGACAATAAGACACTATCTGATGAACGAACCCTTATCAGCGGAGCTTCCATCAGGTATCGGGTTATGCTACCTGGACCTCGGCCTGGACCGCCGCCACCGCCACCTCCCGAAAGATCGGCACCTTGATAAGCCAACACAGAGTCACTCCAATTTGCCGATTTAGCCAAATCACCTTGCCCAATAAGTGGAGTATCATCCAACGGCGGCGCCACCACGCTTCCCTTATCGTGATGCACCGTGCTATAAATACGGTGTTCCAGGGTCGTGAATGTCACCGACACTTGATCCCAGACTAAAGAGAGTTGACCCTTATCATCCAAATGGAGATCCAGCTCACCAAAATATTGCGAATTACCATCCAGCGTAGCTACCCGTTCTTTGCTTCCCCAACCCGATGCCGGTTGATAATGACTCACATATAAAGCACGTTCGAGTGAAGAATTATCAATCCAAGCAATCGCTGCATCGCCACTTTCATTGACCGATATTTGTAACTTTTCCAAGGGCTCAACAAAGGGCATACCCACCACCGAAGTATCCGTCAATGGAATCGGATCGGTAATGAACGTTCCAGTATCCGTCGCCCAGCCTAGCAGCGGCGAAAAATAATAGGCATGCAATACCACCGATGCAATACGATTATCCAGCGCGAATAAACGCTCCTGGGCAACAAACACGACCTCCCCCGATGACCTCGAATCACTCACATAGGGAGGATAACCAATAAAATCTGAAGTATCAGCAACATTATTATTAGGCTGCTCGCTTAACCAGTTTCCTCGATAAAACTGTTGCGCTGACAATTGCGGTTTTGAAAAACCATAAGGAGAAAACGCCAATGAGCTGACAAATATCTGCACCCGATCCGCTTGCTGATTGATATGCATCGTTGGATCACCAAAATTAGAAAAAGGATGCATACGCATCTCCAGTTCACTCCAGCCTGTCGTAGGGTCAAATTGGGCCGCAAAAGAAGAGTATTTGCGGTCTTCCGAACTTTCATCCCACAACATAAAAATACGCCCATCATCGAAACCACCGGCCACCATCATGTTATTTTTCATCTCGTGACCTTGTATACGATTTACCACGGGGTCATTAGTAATCGATGGCCCTGGGGGCAACCACCCCGTGCCATGTACATATCGCCGGGCCACCCATTGACTTTGCGCCGAAGCATTGGGCAATGATGGGTCGGGAGCCGCACCAAGTTCATTACCGCGCCACAAGGCCGTAACATTCCCCTCGGCGTCCAAAAACAATTGGCCACAACACGGTGTATTGGCAATTAACGTGGGCACATCCCAACCCAAATCCGGTTCAAAGCGACTGACATATAATTCATCACACAAACCATCACAGGCCCCATGCCACATGGCATAAGCAATACCGGTATCCTGCTGCATATAAATCCCAATCAATACACTGGCTGACAATGCCTCTTCGGCCAAAGGCATGTAAGATAACCAAGGCCCCTCTTTAGATTCTCGGCGAAAAATAGCGCTACTGGCGGAGGCACTACCGGCCGCATCCAAGACTTGGGAACCACCATTCCAATAGACAAAAGCCGCCTCTTGATTATTCGCCCATAACCTTGGCCCCATAAAATAACTCGACGCATCGACAGGTAAAACCACCGTATTAATTTCCGTCGGACTGTCCCAGACCGATGACAGCCGCTGCCCGGTAGCAATGCTGAGCGGTCGTTGATTCGCAGTAGCAGACACCGCCATTTGGCGTGTTAGCAACGGTTGATTCTGGCGCCGATTATCAAATTGCACAACCGTGGATGCGGGTTTTATGTTGGCACTATTTTGATTTTGCGTCGCTAATGTCGCCCCCGCCGCACCAGGAAGATGATCACGCACCATAACTTGATAGGTGATATCTTGACTATTACGGAAAATATCAACCCAGGAAACCGTGGTCTGATTATCATCATTCATTTTGGCCATGGGTAAAATATTCGACATGGACTCGGTTGATATTTGTGCCTGCCGTGTTATCACTAATTGCGGCTCACCCCAACCACTCTCCGGGATATACAACATCGCATAATAGTCTCTCGTTATTGAATAAATATCTCTCCATAACACAACAACATGGCCATTATTATTGATATCCACTTGAATTTCATAGGTAGAATCAAAACTACCACCGAGCGGCTCTGGTTGTACTTTTTCCCAAATAATTTCTGCCATCGACCAACCATCGACAAGACTAAAACGCTGACTCCAGAGCACCACCTTCGCTGAGCTAGAGTACATCATCTCAGTCCAAACAAAAACCATCTCGCCTTTAGTATTAATGCTCAGTTTTGATCCCGTTAAATCGCCACCTAAAGGAGGCACTCTTGTTTTTAGCCAGCTACCCTCACGATAATGTAAGGCTGATATTTCTGGCCCAAACATCGGACCGCCGCCGCTTTTCGCCCAAACTAAAATATTTCCAGTTGTCGCCTCCTGCACGGCCTGCATCTGTTCCATACTTCGCGCACCTAAAAGCGTACCCTCCGCTATTTGCGAAGGGATTGCCCAGCCCTTCACCACATCATATTCACTCTGCCATAAAGTCGTTTGCCCCGAGGTATTATCATCAAAATAATCATAAAGCATGCCCTCACTTTCATACCAATACACATGGGTAATACCTTGCGCATCGATATAACCCGCCATCGCATTGATTAAAAACATGTCCGGCGCACTCGGTTGGCCACGAACCAATGTCGACATAAGAGAAAGCCCGTTGCTGGCATCAAAGCTTCTGGCGTGCAACTCTACCGTACCATTGTCGGCATAAGTGGCCCAAATCAACGAAGCATTATCCGATGCCCCGATGAAAGCCTCCTGCTGGCCCCAACGCCCCCCGGTATCGATATCGCCCAAACTCACAGGGGGACTCCACCCCGCCGCAGGATCAAAACGACTGATATACTTCCTCTTAGCTTGCTCATCACCCGCAACAAAAGTAGCAAATGCATAATTAGAGGACTTTTGTGTATGAATTTCAGGAAAACCAATAATATACTGATCTTCAGGAAGAACAAGATTCACTGGCAGGCTGTCAAAGGGTCTCTCTTGCTGCCAAGTGGTGCTTCCTGGCGCTCGATATGCTATCGGCATATCCACCTTATCAAGCAAACCATGCTGCCTTGTTTGCATAGCAATTAACGTATCGCCTTGCGGGGTCATATGTAACTTAGCGCTATAAATACCCGACCCTGGCGTTGTCGCGACATAGCGAGTCACCTCAGTGGGCTCCGTCCAACTTCCTGCCACATTCAACAACGAAACCCCCGCCGACAATGAGGACACTTGTGCATTCGATTTGCTCGATGACGACTCAGTACACGCCGCAATCAATAACAAATGAATAAATATAATAAAATAATAGAAATGTATCCGAGACATCACCATGAACCATACTCCCCACACTTGTACGCCTACAACGAATCGTTGACATAAATATATTGTTCTTAAATAACAAACCATAGACAGACACAAGCATGATTTGTCATCACCAATATAGATAACTGGACACTAATTTTTGTAAGACATGAACTGAGGAAGCAAAAAGGAAATTATAATTATGTGAGCTTGGGTGATTTTAAATCACTTGCTTATCTGATTTTTTATAGATACGATTTGATCGTCAAATGACTACAAAAAGTAAGGCATGATATATTTTCTACCCCCTCTCCATAGCATAGATAATTTTATTTCCAAGGACAAGCCTTGATTATGAGTTAAGCATTGTTTTTGTGCATTAAAACACCAACCCTTGTATCAGACTTCACTTTAATACAGCCAAACTCAACTCCATGGTTTCAATATTTTTTACCAAAAAAGGTCAAATACACGACCTACACAGGCCAAAGAGTATATTTAAGTGAAATTAAAAAATAGGAAATTTCATCCGGTATTGATGGGATATTTTATGGGTAGGATGGATAAGCGCAGTGCATCCACCTGATAGGTCGCAAGATGTTACGCCTTGGAGGACAACCATTTATTGCTGTTCCAACACCGCCTGGATTTTTTTAATCAGACTGCCTAACAGGCTGTTGTTGGCCGGTTTATGTTCTATCAACAACTCCCATTTCCCTTGGGGATTGCGTTTAATTTTAACATGGGTGCGCAACAATACCACGATGCCAACGATTGTAGCAATGGTCACCCCCCATCAAAACGTTGCGGCGGCGGGTGATTCAGCATGGCATTGATCGCTTCGGCCTGTGTCGGGTTTTGCTCCGCCAACACCATCAGGGTTTCCCGTGCCAGTTCGGTTTGTTGCTCATGGGTCAGTGGTAGCTCAGCTAATGCGGTTAAGTCTTGCGAATATTGAGGGAAATCGATATCGGATAATGCCAAGGCATCAAGCAAGTCGGTGGCTTGCTGCCCATTGAGTGCTGTTAATCGATTAGTGAGTTCATTCATGGTTTACGGTTCTCTTCGGTTTCGACTTCATTGAATACGGCAACAATCGCATCCAGTGAAGCAAGGGACTGCTCCAAACCGGATTGTTGCCATAATTGTTTTAACTGATGATGGTACGACTCATCGCACTGTTGTAGCAAGTCAATAAACTGCTTGGTCGCACGTACTATTGAATATTTATCATTCAAGTGAACGAAAGTAACAGTGCCCTTAATAGTCCACTGAGCCGCCTCAATCCAATGTTGTTGCGTTTTCTCCAATAGCCCAAGCTGAACATAGGTGCTAGCCGCCCCGTGTTCGTTGCCCTGTTTTTCTTCAATGGCCAAGGACTTCTGATACCACTGTTCGGCCTGCGCGTAATCCCGCTGTGCTTCGGCGATACTGCCCAACTGGTGGTAAGCACCTGCCAAACCTTTGTCATCACGGCGTTGCCTGTAATGATCTGCCAAGTTGGCATACAAACGCTCCGCACTTTGAAAGTCACGATGATTCTGAGCAAAGACCGCCAGGGACTCGGTTAGAGTCGCGACATCATCAGCCATATCCAATGACATGGCCAGAGACAGGGAAAAATAAAAATTTGTGCCGTGCCAATAAAAAGGCGCACGCTGTTCATGCAGTTGCTTTGGAGCCAACAGATCAGCAAAGCTTCCCATCAAATCAACAAAAGCACGTTGCACCGCTGTCCCAGCAGGATGATGTTGTCTAAGATAACCGTTCAGCGCAGGATGCATGGCGTAGATGCCATTGCCTTGTGGGTGGATCAGTCCAGCTCGTTCCAGCGCAGCACAACAGGCTTCGATAGTCGTGCGATCCATCGCTGCTTCGCTATTTTTTACCATAGTCTCTAAATAATCCAGATCGACATAACGTTGATGTAATCCGATAAACGACAACACTATATTGAACTGAGACGGAAAACTGGCTTCCAACAGTGCCAGGGCGGCATAAATACGAGCGGCACTTTCATCTTGTTCGGCACCGGCAAAACCCTGTTCCAATGCTTTCAATAAGGAAGACGCCGAAGTTTGTTCCAGTCTTAATAAAACGGCACGCATGGCCAGAGGATGGCCGTCGAGCTTCTCCATCAAGTCGCTGTAGGTTTTATCACTACGGTCCAAGGTGAGACCCAGATCACGCACCACCGCATTGCAATATAGCCAACATTCCTCACCTCGCAAACCTTCCAGGGGTAAACGGTAACAGACGGTCGTTGTGAGCCAAGTTTCGGATGAACGACTGGTGATGATGACCTTGCTTTTACCGTGACGCAATCGCTGTAAAAAATCCTTGAGACAATGTCTATCCTCATCGGATAGCAGCGGTGTGACTTCGGTACCTTCAATGCCGCTGGCGGATTCGAAGTTATCCCATACCAGGATAAAAGGCTGTTGTTTAAACTTCTCGCACAAAGCCTCCAGTTTTTGTTCCAAGGAAGCCGCCATAACTGAGCTATCGAACAGTTCTTCCACCATTTGATTGATGATGAATTCAACGCTGCGAATCTCATCAAACCGAAACCAGAAGACACCGGCTTGCAAACCATTGCTTTGTTGCAACCATTGCAAGAAACCTTGCGCCAGGGTGGTTTTGCCAATGCCCGCCATGCCGTGAATAAGTAAACCCGCCTGGGCTTGTTGCCTCAGCGCTCGCTCTAGGGCATGAATGGCACGATCCCGACCGATGAAACCATAATCCCCTTGCTCGATCGCTTCAACAGGTAAAGAAGGCATCGTGGTTTGAGGAGATGTCGACGCGGTGAAGTTGAGATCGTATGCCTCTTGCTGATAGAGCACCGGTACCAGCCAGTCCTGTAAAGGGAATTCCCCCCGTGAACAAACCCGTTGGGGATGGGCAAGCATCGCTTGGCGACCCATACGCGTGGCTTCGGCCACGGAACCTTGTTGAAATAGACTGCGATAAAAAGCCGGAATAAATTGTTGGGCGGCACTGACATAACCCAAATTCAGAGCCGATTTTATACACTACACTTTGTCAATAGCTTCTTATTGATACAGCGGAGAATTTTCTCCTGCTTTTTGTTAAGGGCAACCATCCGAGATAATTGAAAATTACTTTTCGAAT
>Ga0316205_10002400_pt1 | contig 19664 bp, 15 predicted proteins | sample 3monthpyrite_MG_FD_204941 | JGI IMG/M metagenome (GOLD analysis project Ga0316205, IMG submission 204941) | Microbial mat bacterial communities from mineral coupon in-situ incubated in ocean water Damariscotta River, Maine, United States -... | ecosystem: Environmental > Aquatic > Marine >... | reverse complement strand
AAACAATCCCGAAGTTCAAGCGATGATCGCGGCAGCGGTCGAAAGCGCGACGTCGGGACTGAAAAAGAAAAACGACGAAATTCTCGGCGAAAAGAAATCACTGCAATCGTCGGTCAAAGAGTTTCAAGAACGCTTCGCCGGTTTCGACGGTGTCGACCCCGAGCACGTGAAAGCGCTCATTCATCGCATGAACAACGATGAAGAAACGAAGCTGATCGCCGAAGGCAAGATCGACGAAGTGATCTCGCGCCGCACTGACGCACAAGCGAAAGACTTTCAGTCACGGCTTGATGCGCTTGCAGCAAAGAACACTGAACTCGAGGAAGCCGTCAGCGGGCGTGACAACAAGATCAAAACGCTCGTGATCAACGGCAATGTTCAGAAAGCCGCCGCCGAACTCGGTGTCGTGCCGACTGCACTCGACGACGTCGTACAGCGTGCGGCGACTGTGTTTCAACTTGATGACGACAGCAACGCCGTCGCGCGTGACAAAAACGGCGTCGTCAAGATGGGCAAGAATGGCAAAGACCCGATGTCGGTCGCCGAGTGGCTCGACACAATGCGCGAAAGCGCGCCGCACTGGTATCCCGGTTCATCCGGCGGCGGTGCGACCGGCGGTGCCGGAAAGAAAGGCAGCGGCAGCGGCGGCTTCACGATCACACGCGAACAAGCGCGCGATCACGCCGTGTACAAAGCTGCGAAAGCCGAAGCCGCGAAAGCTGGCGTGTCACTTCAAATCGTCAACGGTTGACGATTGCTTTGACCGCTCCTTTCGCGTACACACGTGTCAACCCGACGCGCTCGCGTGGGGTTTGTTTAAACAGCGCAAGCGAGCGCTAAGGAAGGAGCGGTCAAAATGACCAACATTCTCGGAAACTACAACCCGTCGTTCTTCGCGAACGAAGCACTTGATCAACTGTTCGGTTCACTCGGCATGGCTGGTCGTGTGTATCGTGACTATGACGACGAACGTGCGTCAACCGGCAACTCTCGCGGTGACGTGATCAACATTCGCCGCCCAGGCAAGTTCACGGCACAAACGCACGTCGCCGGTACTGGTACAACTGCGCAAGCCGTTGAGGGCCAGAACGTGCAAATCACGCTCGACAATCACCAAGAGGTGAAGTTCGAGTTGACCGACAAAGAACTCGCGTACTCTGGCGAACGCATCATCAACGAGCACATCAAGCCAGCGGCGTTCGCGCTCGCTGACAAGATCGACCAAGACTTGCACGCGCTCGGTGCGAAAGTCGGTGCGAAGCACGTTCTGACGGGCTCGGTGACTGGTCGTTTCATCACTGGCCCGCGCAAAGTTCTGCGCGCCGCTGGCGTGCCAATGAACGACGGCAACATTCATTACGCTGTCGATACCGGCATGGAGGAAGAACTGCTGAACTTGAACATCTTTCATCAAGCCAGCACGACCGGCGAAGGCAACAACGGCGAAGCGCTCATGCGTGGTTCGCTCGGTGAGCGTTTCGGCGTTGAAACATTCGTTTCGCAAAATGCCGACGTCGCGGTTTCTGCAATCGGTTCGACGGCGACCGCGTCTGACGCGTCGGGTGACGAAGTCGGTGCAGTCGTTGCCGACACTGACGTCAACACCGGCACGCTTGCAATCGACGGCCTGACCGACACGCAAACAGTCGGCGTCGGTGACACGTTCACCATTGCTGGTGACAGCACGAAGTACATCGTCACCGCCGGTGGCACTGTTGCTTCGAACGCCGTCACGGTTTCGATGTACCCAGCGCTGCGCAAATCAGCCGCCGAGGACGCTGTTGTCACTTTTGACAATCTGACAGCAACCGAGGAAGCTGCACACTTGCGCAACTTGATGTTCCACACGAACGCGTTCGCTCTCGGCTTCGCACCGCTGCCTCGCACTGGCGATGGTCGCGGCGCTGAAATCGAAGTCGCGTCAGACCCGTTCACCGGTTTGTCGCTTCGTGCTCGCATGTGGTACGACGGCGGGCTCGCGAAGAACATGATCGCGCTCGACGCACTGTACGGTGCGCAAGCACTCGACGGCAACATGGCGGTTCGCGCACTTCGTGCACCGACTATCGCGCCAGTCGAATAACTGGCTGACGGATTGAAGGGAGGTCGACGCTCGACCTCCCTCTTTTCGTCTTTCTGACGACGTCGTTCTGACGTCATATTTTCAAGAAAACTCGGGAGTACACGACATGAAAGCCATTGCAAAAAACGGCAAGTTCCTCGGCATGGCCGACGACAAGCAACTCGCAAAACTCGGCCTCAACGGCGGCAAGCCGCGAAAGGGCTTCGAACTGTTCGACAGCGAGAAAGCCGCGAAAGCGCAAGCCAAGTCGAAGAAAGCCGCCGCTGACGCGGCAGCGAAGAAAGTCGCCGCCGAAGCTGCGAAGAAAACCGGCGCAGAACCAGCGCAAGTCAAGAAAGCCCCTGCGAGTGGCAAAGATTGACGAAACCGAAATCGCGTCGCAACTGGCGCGCATCGCGCTTGCCGTTGACAGCCTCGAAGCGGCTGTTGACGGCTTGTCGATGTATATTGAGTTGTCCGAAGAAATCGAATGGCTGAAATATCGGTCAATCGACGGTTGGCGCATGCTCGCCGTTTCGGACGCGTACGCGGAATTGTTTCTTGACGGCGACGCGAAAAAGTATCGCGGTCAACTCGACGGCGTCATTTGGTCGAAAGAAATCGCGGCGGCGTTTAAAGAGAACGACGACGAAGCCGCGCTGACGCCCGGCGAGTGGCTCGAAGCCGAGGAACCGGTCGGCGGCGGTCGCATATTTGTCGCGCGCAAGATGGTGTACGAAGCTGACGGTCGCGTTTACTGTCGCGGCAAGGGAATGCTGTTATGACCGAAAGTTCAGAAGCAACACGCGAGATCGTCAAAGCAATCGGCGACATCGCGAGCCGTATCGAAACGCGCGTCGACAGTGTCGAGCGCGACTTGTCGGCGTTGCTTCGAAAGCAACAAGATCAGCTTGTTCGCCTCGACGAACGCTTGAAAAATTACGACACGATCATGCGTCGCGTCGACGCGCTCGAAACGTCAGAACAAACGCGGCGCGCTCTCGACGACGCGCGCACCAAACAAACGCAAGCCGCGACGCGTGTCTGGGGATTGATCATGTCGATACCGTCGGCGATGATCGCGCTCGGCTCGCTGTTGTGGGTCGTTATCAACCGAACATCGCCGCCATAGGGAGCACGAAATGACACTCACGATCAGCACAAACGCGTACGCGACAGCGGCGTTCGTTGCGTCATACTTGCTCGAACGCGGCGAAGCCGACTTCGACGCGCTGTCAGAAGCCGCACAAGAGCCGTTTATCATCAAAGCGACTGACTACGTCGAACGGAATTTCAACTGGCGTGGCGACCGCTTGACGGCGGCGCAGCGGTTACACTGGCCCGCAAGCAACGCGTACGACGACAGCGGTTACAGCATCGGCGCGACCGACGTGCCTTGGCAAGTTCAGGAGGCGGTCGCGATTGTCGCTGACTTGTACCGCGCTGGGACGTACGACTTGACCGGCATCTTGACCGATGATCTCGCCGCGTTGAAGCGCACGAAAGTCGACGTGATTGAACAAGAGTTCGACACGGCGCGTCGTTTAAACGGTGCCGACGTGCTGTCGCACGTCATTCAACTGTTGCGTCCTGTGACGCTTGACGGAGGACTGAAACGCTCGTGACTGACTTCGCTGCACTTCGTGATGACGTTGCCGCGCCGCTTATTTCGGCGAACGGTCAAAGCGGCTTGCTGCGCGAAGCCAGCAAAGGGACGTACAACCCCGTCACCGGCGCGTACGACGGCGCGGGAGCGCCGACCGACACCGCGTTCAAGTTCGTCGACTTGCCAGTGTCGCGAAACAATCTTCGTTCACTATTTCGGGAAGAACTGATCAACGAGATCGACAAAATTCTTTTGATGTCGGCGGCTGAACTTGCCGCCGCGTCGAAAACGCTGACGGTCGATGCGATCATCGTCATCGACGGCGTCGAATATCGCATTCGCGGTTTCTCACCGGTCGCGCCGAGTGGCGTCGTCGTGATCTACAAAGTGGGGGTGACAAAAGCATAATGGCCCGCGCTGGTAAAAACGCACGAAACTTCAACATCGACTTGCGAAAGTTCGGTGTTCAAACGCAAGCACAAGTCGGCCTCGCTGTTCGAAAGATCGCGCTCGACATCACCGCCGACGTCGTGATGATGACGCCGGTCGACACTGGTCGCGCGCGTGCGAACTGGCTTCCTTCGTTGCAAGTGCCGAACACCGCGATCACTGATCAGACTGACAAGAGCGGCGGCAAGGCGATGTCAGAAATGGCGGCGGTCGCGTCGTCGTTTCAAATCGGCGATACGATTTGGCTGTCGAACAATTTGCCGTACATTTTGAAGCTTGAAAACGGTCACTCGAAGCAAGCACCGCAAGGCATGGTCGAAGTGACGATGTCACGATACGCGGGAGCAACATGATGTCATACGCTGCGCAGCATGCCGCAATTCGCGAACGCTTCAACGACCAGTGGGCCGACCGCACGCCGGTCGCATGGCCGAACGTCGATTTCACGCCGCCGAATAATGCGGCATGGTGCCGCTTGTCGATCAACGACGGCGACAGCGAGCACCGGTCGATGGGCGGTGACACAAACATTCATCGACATTTCGGCACTGTGTTCGTAATGTGTTTTGCGCCGGTCGCTGGTGGTGACGCCGCAAGTTTGTCGAACGCTGATTTTGCGTGCGGCATTTTTCGAGGTTGGGAACACACGTCATCCGGCGTTTATTTCCGCCGACCGCCTTTCGTTCGTTCGCTTGGTATTGACGGCGAAAAGTGGTATCAGGTCAACGTCAGTGCTCGCTTCGAGCGCGACACGTTTTATTAGGAAAGGACCAGCGATATGCCCGAATTTGCATCATCGAACCGTGTCGCACTTCGTTACGTCGAAGAAACGACGTGGGGCACGACACCGAGCACGCCAACACTGCAAGCGCTTCGCTTCACGAGTGAAAGCTTGAACTACGCCGCGAACTTCACGCAATCCGAAGAACTTCGCAGTGACCGCATGACGTCAGACATCATTCAAGTGTCAGCGCAAGGCGAAGGCGACATCAGCGCCGAAGTTTCTTTCGCGACGTACGACGACTTCGTTCGCGCCGCGCTGTTCGCTGGCTCGGCTTGGGTCACGACCGGCGGCGACGTCACCGCGACCGATATTTCGATCACGAAAACCGGCGGTACACCGAACACGTGGACAATCGACAGCGTCGCCGAAGATTTCACAGGCGAAAGCTTGACCGTCGGTCAAATTGTCAAAGTCAGCGGCTTCGCCGTGGCTGGCACGTTCTTCGCTGAACTTGTGACAATCGGCGCGCAATCGCTGGCGGTGAAACCGCTCGCCGATGTGGCAAGTGAAGCCGCCGGTGACAGCGTCACGATCACGCCGTGTGACTTCGTGCGAAACGGCACGTCGCTCACGTCGTTCACAATTCAGAAAGCGTTCCTCGACTTGTCGACGCCAGAACTGTTCAACTTCACCGGTTGCGTCGTCGGCTCGTGGGACTTGGAATTGTCGACCGGTTCGATTTTGACGACGTCGTTCAGCTTGCTCGCTGAAACCGCCGCCATGACCGAAAGTCAGTTCGCCGGTGCGTCAGTCTCGGCGGCGAACACAAATCAAATCTTGAACGCTGTCGACAACGTCGCGTCGATTGCTTTCGACGGCGACCCAGGCGGCAACGCTTATTACTTCAACACGCTGTCGATCTCGCTCGACAACACGTTGCGCGGTCAAGAGGCAATCGGCACACTTGGCTTGATTGGCATTCGTCCCGGGCGACTTGACGTCACCGGCGACATTGAACTGTACCTCGAGAACTCGGCGCTGTTCGACAAGTTCTCGGCGGGCACTGCTTTCCAGTTAGCTTTCCGCGTTGCTGACGCATCGGGACAGGGCTACGTGATCAGCTTGCCGAACTGCAAGTTTGAAAGCGCTGACATCGCCGCCGGTGGCAACGATCAGGACGTCATGATGTCCGGTTCATTCCGCGCGCTGGCGAACTCGGCTGGCACGTATCAAATTCAAGTGTCGAAATACACTTAATTTGAACTGGGGCGCGTGCGGCTTGTCGAGTGTCGCACGCGCTCCTTTTACTCGACAACTCGACAGGAGCACTAGAAATGGCGAAAGCTGCAACAAAAGCCGTCGCGGCGGCGAAGTCGACGAAAGTCGGCAAACTCAATATCGCAGACCTGAAAACAAATTACGACGCGAAAACCGGCGGCGTTTGGATTCCTGTTTGCATGGAAACCGGTTTCGTCGTGAACACGAACGCGCGCTTCAAGATCGCGTCGAGTGGCACCGGCGCGTTTAAACGTGCGCAAGCACTCGCGCTGAAAAATGCACGCAACGCCGGTCAAGAATTGACCGACGAACAAATCAACGACGTCACCGCCGAACTGCTTGTCGAACACATCATTCGCGACTGGGAAGGCGACGATATTTGCGACGGCGACGACGTGTTGCCGTACAGCCGCGACAACGCGGTTCGCTTGATGCGTGAAGTCGAGATCATTCGCGACTGGGTCGGTCAACAAGCCGACAACATCGGCAACTTCACCGAACAACGCATTCGGGAACTGGAGGGAAACTAGCAAGCTGTGTCGAGTGGAGTGTCGAGTGGGGTTCGCGCGTTGAATTACTTGAAAAAATTCAGCGTGTGAAAGGCGAAACACCGCCCGCACTCTTATCGCGGCCCGTGCCGCACGACGACGCAGCACCTTACTTCGAAGCTTTCCACGCGCTGTCGCCGTCGCGTAACATGGGTTTTGAAAGCGCGGGAGCGATACCGGTCGGTGAAATTCTCGCGTACTGTGAATTGATAGGACTGAAAAATGACGATGATCGCCGCCTGATGCTGCGATTTGTGCGCGTACTCGACAACGCGTATTTGAAAGCGGTGAAGAAAAATGACGGTGCAACAAACAAGCCTTCGCGTCGGCGTCGATAGTCAACCGGCTGTCGCTGGCGGTCGTCGAGCCGAAGGCGCACTGAACCGAGTTGGGAACCGAGCGCGCTTCACAGAACAGCGCGTTCGGTCACTCGGCACATCATTTTTCTCGCTTCAAGGAGCAATGCTCGGCCTGACGGCTGGCACTGGCTTGATCATGGGCATTCGGCTCATGGCGTCGTTTGGTCAAGAAATGGCGACGGCGAGCGCGATCACAAGCGCGACGACGCAAGACTTCAACGCCATGCGCGACGCCGCGCTCGAACTCGGTCGCACGACACGTTTCACATCGACGCAAGCCGCCGAAGGCATCACGTATCTCGCACGCGCTGGCTTCACCGCTGTCGAAGCGACCGAAGCAATTCCCGGCGTGCTGCAACTCGCGCAAGCTGGTGCGATTGATCTCGGTTCAGCCGCCGACATCGCATCGAACATTTTGACCGGCTTCGCGATGCAAGTCGACGAAACGTCGCGCGTCGTCGACGTGATGACACTGACGGTCAATTCGTCGAACACGAATGTTCGTCAACTCGGCGACGCGATGAAATTCATCGCGCCGATTGCCGCGACGCTTGGCATGTCAATCGAAGAAACCGCCGCGTCAATCGGCATTCTTTCGAACGCCGGTTTGCAGGGCACTATGGCGGGCACCGGCTTGCGTGGCGTGATCGCTCGGCTCGAAGCACCGAGCGCACAGCTTCAACGCGATTTGCGCGGCCTTGGCGTCTCGCTCGACGAAGTTCGACCGTCGACCGTCGGTTTGACGGCGGCAATGGAAAGACTGGTCGCCGCTGGTGCGCAAGGTCGCGGGCTTGAACTGTTTGAACAGCGCGCCGGTCCCGCTTTCGAAGTGCTCGCCGCAAACATCGGCAACGTGCGAGAAATGACCGCCGAACTCGGCCTCGCTGACGGCACGGCGGCGCGCGTCGCTGGCACAATGGATGATACACTGAACGGTTCGCTGTTGCGGCTGAACTCGGCGCTGCAAGGGCTTGTTCATTCGCTCGGCGATCAGGGAGCCGAAGGCGGCTTGCGTGGCATGGTCGATGCTTTGACCGCCGCATTCACATTCTTGTCGGCGAACGCCGGTGCCGTGACGGTTGTCATTCAAGCGCTGACGCTTCGCGCGATGGTGCCGCTCGTGCGCATGATGTACACGGCGGCAATTCCGGCAATCGGCACGATGTCGACGGCACTGCAACTTTTGACCGTTCGCGGCGGCGCTGCGATTGTCATGTCGCGAGGCCTCGCTGTCGCAATGGCGTTCATGGGCGGGCCAGTCGGCCTCGTGATCGCCGGTGTCGCAGCGCTCGCGCTTGGCATCATGTATTTGCAACGTCGCGTTCAAAATTCGCGTCCCGATCTCGAAGTGTTCGACGCGCAACTCGACGAAATTGCCGACCGTCAAACTGAAATTCGTGCGGCGTACAATCTCGGCGAAAACATCGCGTCAATCGGCGAGGATGCGCTTGAAGCTTCACCGTACATTCAGCGCCTCGCGCGCGAACTCGGCAACGTCAGCGAACAGCTTGTCATTCAAGCAATGGCGCGCAAAGAAAACTTTATCAATCAAGCGCTGACTGATCTCGCGACGCTGAACACACAGCGTCGTGCTCTCGCCGCCGACATCACACAGCTTGAACACGACCGCATCGACATTCAGGCACGCGGTATCGCGAGCGCTGCGACCGGTGTTTTCATCGGCAGCGGCGACACGACCGAGATCGACGCCAGCATCGCTTCTGTTCAACGCCGCCTCGGCGATCTCGACGGCAACATCGCAACGAGCACGGCGCTGTTGCAGCAACTTGGTCAAGTCGACTTGCGCACGATCATCGCTCAAATTCGCGAAGAACTCGACGCGGCGGCGGGGCCGTCGGGCACGGCGCTGTCAGCCGCCGAAATGCGGTATCGTCAGCACATTCAGAATTTGCAAAATCAACTTCAAATCATGCAACTGCCCGAAGGCGTCGAGCGCGAAGTTCTCGCGTCAATTCTCGACGCTGGTGTCGACCCTGCAAGCGAAGCGGCGGCTGAAATTGGCAATCTTGTTCGTCAGATTTACGCGCTCGAAGAGGCCGAAGCCGCCGCCGAAGATGCAACACGCGGTCGTTTAAACACGTTCGAAGCACAGCGCGACGCGCTGCAAGAGAACATTCGCTTGATGGGGCTTTCAGCCGAAGCGCGTGAAACCGAACAGCGTGTTGCGCAAATTGCGCAACAACTCTTACGAAACGAGATCACGCTCCTCGACACACAGCAAGCCGAACTCACTGAACTGATCAATCTTGAACGTCAGCTTTCGGCGATCACAAAAGAGCGCGACGACGTGATCAGTTCGGCGTCAGCACCGCTTCGCGAGTACACGACGCGAATGATCGCGCTCAATCAAGCAATGGCGATGCACCCGCAAGCCGCCGACTTGTTTCAACGCGAAATGCTCGAAACGCGGCTCGCATTTTTGCAAGCGACCGTCGAAATGGGCAACGGCTCATTCGCCGACAGCTTTCTCGTTGAACTGGCACGCATGTCGGAAGGCGCGCGCAATATGACGCAATCGGTCGGGCAGTCGATGGGACAGTTCGCCGAAACGCTTTCGAAAGGCCTCGGCGACAGCATCGGTCGTTCGATTGTGTACGCCGAAGATTTGGGAAGCGCGCTGCAAGATGTCGCGCGCTCGGCTGTCGCACAACTGATTTCGTCGCTCGTGCAACTCGGCGTTCAGTACGTGGTCAACGCGGCAATCGGTCAGGCAGTCGGAGGCGCGGCGACAGCGGCGTCGGTCGTGCAAGCGAAGATCGTCGCGGCGGCGTGGTCAAACGCGGCGGCAATGGTGTCGCTCGCGACGTTCGGCGCGAACTCAATTCCTGCGGCGGCTGGTATCGCATCGACGGTCGCGCTCTCGGCGGGACTTTCGAAGTTCAAAGACGGCGGATACACCGGGAACGGCGGCGTCAACGACATCGCGGGCGTCGTGCACGGCAAGGAGTTCGTTTCTGACGCTCAAACGACTGCACAGTATCGACCGTTGCTCGAAGCACTGAACAGTGGGAAATCGCTCGACAGCGCCGTGCGCGCGACTGGTGGCGGCGGTGGCGGCATGGGCGGCGACGTGTACATGACGTTCGACATCGACGTGAACGGCGCGAACAAGTCGAACAGCGAGATCGTCAACGAAATGACCGGTCGCATGGTGCCGAAAATTCGCGAAGTCGTGCGCAGCGAGATCATCACACAAAAGCGGCCCGGCGGCTCGCTTTCTGGAGGATAAAATGCCCGCACTGATCTTGACGTCACAACTTTCAAATCAAACGGCACTCGCCGAAGCCGTCGCGAGCGACGAAGCACCGTTCGCCGACGGTTACACCGGCACGAGCGAAACGATGAACTCGAACCGGCAAGTGTGGACCTGTGTTTGGGACGGTATCGCCTCAAGTGACGCGCAGACGTTGCGTGACTTTTTCCGCACGAACCGCCATGCTGAAACGATCACTTGGACGCCGCCGGATGACGACACCGAATACGACTTTCGCATCACCGGCGATCTCGAATACGTTTTTCAGGGCGGTGACGCTCGGCGAGTATCTTTTCAAATGAAACAAATTTTCGACGATGTCTAATCTTTCAGAACATATTCAAAAATCGTCAGTCGGCGGTCGCGTCGAACTGTTCAAGATCGACTTGTCACGGTTCAACGAAACGAGTTTGTTCTTGACACCGGCGGCTGACGAAGGAGTGACGAAAGCGGTCACGTTCGACACTCAAGACTACTCGCCGCACCCCATAAAAATGGAAGGCGTCAGCGCCGTTCTCGACGGCCCGTTGCCGCGACCGACTTTCATGCTCGGCAACATCGGTCGACCGTTCAAAGCGCTCCTTGCATCGCACGACGATTTTCGCGGCGCGACAGTCACGCGCATTCGTACGTTCGAAAAGTTTCTCGACGGCAGCGACGACGCTGACCCGCTCGCCGTTTTGCCGCTCGACACGTTTCGCGTGCTTCGAAAAACGAAGGACACGAAAACAGAATTGCATTTTGAACTCGCCGCTTTCATCGACCAGTCGAAAGCGGATTTGCCCGGCGAAGTAATCATGCGCGATTTTTGCCCGCTGATTTACCGCCGATACGTCGACAGCGCATTCGTTTACGACCAAACAGACATGGCGTGCCCGTACACTGGCACCGATTATTTCGACGGCGACGATGCGTCAACAACAGTGGGGAATGACGCATGCTCGAAACTCGTGACCGGTTGCAAAGCGCGGTTCGGCGCGAACAATCCATTGCCGTTCGGCGGCTTCCCAGGAGCCGCGCGCCTGAGGAACAGAAGCTAAGTCAAGACGACTTGCTGACGCCGCAAATCAAAGCCGAAATCAAACAACACGCGCTTGAAGCATACCCGAAAGAAAGCGTCGGCGTCATTACGCCGCACGGATACAAGCGCTTGCTGAATACAAGTCAGTCGCCGACGTGTGAAGTTCGCGTGCCGTTTAAACAGGTCAGCGAAATGATCGTTCGGCGTCAAGCGCTCGCCGTCGTGCACTCGCATCCCGAGCCAGCGCACAACGCGCCGACGGCGGTCGACATGTCGTCGCAAATGTCGTGCAACGTGCCGTTCGGCATCGTTTGGACAAATGGACAAACAGCCGCCGAGCCGTTCTTGTGGGGCGATCAAATGAAACGACAGCCGCTTGTCGGTCGACCGTTTCAACACGGCGTGACCGACTGTTATGCTTTAATTCGCGATTATTGCTGGCTTGAGCACGGCGTGTACTTGAACGACTACGCGCGCGCGTGGGAATGGTGGCGACGCGACGACGATCTTTATGAACGCAACTTCGCGCGCGAGCACTGGCGCGAAATTCCGCTCGAAGAAATTCGGCAGGGCGACGCGATATTCTTTCACATTCGCTGGTCGAAAAATGACCAAGCGCGAGCGATCAATCACGCTGGCATTTATCTCGACGGCGGTGTACTGTTGCATCACGTCGCTTCGCGCTCGGCTTTCGACCCGTATGCGCTGTCGCGGCGTGAACCGCTCGGGCGGTGGCGCAATAGGGCGGTGAAAGCGGTGCGGTATGTTGAAAAAGATTTGTCTGCACGGTCGACTTGAGGACCGTTTCAAAAGTGAATATGAACTCGACGTTTCAAGCCCTGCCGAAGCGCTTCGCGCATTGTGCATTCAAATCCCAGGTTTCGAACAAGAACTTCGCAACGGTCATTATCGCTTGTTTCGCGGCGACCGTGAAACCGGCGACGAACTCATTGAACGCGATCATCTGCACTTAGGTTTCGGCAAGCAAAAAGAATTTCACGTCGTTCCCGAAGTCGCCGCCGCTGGCGTCGAAGTGATCTTGTGGGTCGGCGTTGCGCTGATCGCTGGTATCGGCTTGGCGATTGCTTTCATGCCGACCGTCACGCCGCCCGACGTGAACTCTCGCGAAGGCGACGCGAACGAAAATCAAGATGTGTTCGACGGTCCTATCAACGTCGGCGAGCAAGGTCATCCTAAAGCATGGATTTTCGGGCGCGTTCGCGTCGGTTCAGTCGTCGGTTCGGCTGGCATTCGAAACGTGCAAATCGCGCACACATCGACGCCGGGCACGAACGCTGGCACCGGTGTCGGTACGTCGCCCGGTTTCAACAGCGGTCCCGGCGGCACTGATCTCGTTTTCAATAAAGGCGGCAAAGGCGGCGGCGGTTCAACGCGGTCGGCTCAAGAGGATCCGAACAACTTACAAGCAAACGCGACAGCACGCATCATCGACATCGTCGGCAGTGGCGAAATTGGCGGCTTGGTCGACGGCTTGAAAAGTGTGTATTTCGACGACACGCCGGTTCAGAACAGCGACGACACGTACAACTTCAAAGGCGTGTCGGTCGACGAACGCGTCGGCACGCCGTCACAAGATTTTGTCGAAGGCTTCACGTCGGCGGAAAGCGCGACGTCAATCGACACCGAAGTCAGCGTCGCGGGCGGCGGCGTAGTGCACACGATCAACGACAGCGACGTCAACCGAGTGATCGTCGCGGCGCGCTTGGATTCCTTGTACGAGCAAGACACCGAGAACGGTGACTTGAAGCAAACGAGCGTGCAAATCGCGATTGACCTTCAAATCGACGGCGGCGGATACACCGAAGTCATCGCGCACACGTTCAACGGCAAAACGACGACCGTGTACCCGCACGACTTCGAAATTCAGCTTCCCGCCTCGTTCACGTCAGCGCAAGTTCGCATGCGTCGCGTGACCGCTGATCACGGCGCTGCATCACTGGTCGACAACACGTTCTTCGACAGCATCACAGAAATCATCGACGGCAAGTTTCGATACCCGAACACCGCGTTGTACGCGCTCGCCGTCGACGCGAAGCAATTCGGCACGAGCATCCCGAACCGGTCGTTCGATTTGTACGGTCGCATCGTCGAAGTGCCGTCGAACTATAACCCGACGACGCGCGTGTACACTGGCGTTTGGGACGGCACGTTTAAACTCGAACAAACTGACAATCCGGCGTGGGGCTTTTGGGACTTGCTGCGCAACGAGCGCGTCGGCCTCGGTCGCTTCGTTCCAGAAGCCAGCGTCGACAAGTGGGGCTTGTACGCAATCGCGCAAGCTTGCGACGAACTGATCGACGACGGCGAAGGCGGCACGCACCCGCGGTACACGCTGAACGCGGTCGTCGCGAAACGCCGAAAAGCTTTCACGCTTTTGAACGAACTCGCGTCGAACTTTCGCGGCATGGTTTATTGGGCGAGCGGCTCGGTTCAAGTCGTGCAAGATGTCGACGCCGACCCCGTCAAAGTGGTCAACCGCACGAACGTCATCGACGGCGACTTCGATTACGGCAGCGGCAAAGCGTTCGACGATATGTTCTCGGCGGTTGTCGTTTGGTGGAATGACCCCGACGACGGCTGGCGTTTGACGCCAGAGATCGTCGAGAACAAAGAACTCATGCAAGAACTCGGCTGGCGCCCGAAAGAGATCAGTGCGTTCGGCGTCAGCCGTCGTGCGCACGCGCGGCGGCTCGGCTTGTTCTACATGGAGGATCAAGACACGATGCTGAAAGGCCTCTCGTACAAAGCGTCGATTGATCACGCCGACTTGCTTCCCGGTCAAATTTTTCAGCAATACGACGCCGATTACACTGTCGAGAACTGGGGCGGTCGGTTGCTGTCGACCGGTGACGACACACAGCTTTATCTCGACCGCGACATCGGCACTTTGAATTTCGGCTCGCGCACTTACGAAATGAGCGCGATGCTGCCCGACGGCACGTTCGCGACCGAAACCGTTTTGTCGCAGCAAGCGAATGTGAACGGCAAGAGCGTGATCACGCTTTCGTCAGCGCTCGCCGCGACACCGCTCGCCGGTGCGTTGTGGAATTTGGAAAGTGACGAAATCGCGCACCGCTTGTGGCGTTTGCGTGGCATGACCGAGGACGCTGATTTCGTCGACGGCGGTCATCCGAAATACACGGTCGTCGCCGCACTGCACGACGCGACAAAGTTCGCGCGCGTCGAGCAAGGCTTGAACATCACGCCGACCGATTTCAGCGACTTGCCCACCGGCGCAATTTTGCCGCCGGTCGGCCTCGACGTCACCGAGTTTTTCAAAACGCAGGGCGACGCTCAAACACCGGCGGCGCTGTTCGCGTGGCGACCGACCAGCGACCCGCGCATCGTTTCGTATCAATCGCAAGTGAAGCGCCCCGACCAGCCCGGGTGGGAAGATTTGGCCGAAAGCGGCACGATCTCGCACGAAATTCTGAACATCGCGGCGGGCGATTACGAGTTCAGAGTTCGCGGCATGACGTCGCTCGGCACAAAAACGGCATGGCGCACGACCGGCACTGTCACGCTGACTGGTCCCACAAGCACGCTCACAGCGCCGACACTGTCGAAAACGACCGACAATGCGGCAATGACCGTCGCGCTGACGTGGCCCGCTGTCAGCGACACGCGTGCGATTGCGTACGAAGTGTTTTACAAAGCGACCGACGACTTCGCGACGGCGACGTCGCTCGGCGTTCAGCGCGACCGCATCGTGCTCGCCGCGAACGCTGGTTTCTATTACGTGCAAACGGCGTTCATGGGACAGCGTTCGTCGGCGGCGAGCGTCGAAGTCGCGACCGGTGATTTGCCGATTGTGCCGCGTGACAGCATCGACCCGACGACGATCACAGAACTCGAAACCGCGACAAGCGACATCGCGACGAATGCCGCTGGCCTCGCACAAGAATTGATCGACCGTGCGGCGGCTGTCAGCGCCGAAGCGACGGCGCGCGCCGCTGCGATCACGCAGGAACAAACTGATCGCGCGAACGCAATCGCCGCCGAAGCGGTCACGCGCGCCGCCGAAACCGGTGCAAACGCCGCCGACGTCGCACAAGAATTGATCGACCGTGCGGCGGCTGACGACGCGTTGATCGTTGCGCAGTCGCGAAGCGGCTCGGCGCGCGCGATTAACTCGAACGCCGATTTCATGCAAAGCGGCACCGACTGGGGCATCGGTACTTCAATCAACACCGAGTACGCGACCGGATACACCGCACCGACTATCGTCGACAGCACCGAAGGACGCGGCGCGTCGTTCAACACGTCAAATCAATACATCTGGCACAATCGCGCGTATCCCGTGAACACGGCGCGTCGATACCGCCTCAAAACTCGCTGGTTGTTGGTCACTGAAAGTACGACCGCTTCGAAAGGTCACTTGTACCCGTTCATTCACACACTTGACGACGACTTTGTTCAAATCACCGGCGGTTCCGGCACGTATCGGTACGGCAGCGGCCCCGTAAACATGGCGGCGTACACTGACGGCGACGTCATCGAAACCGACTGGATTTACGAGGACGAAGGCGCGCTCGCTGGCAATTTCCGCCCTGACACGAAGTTCGTTCGGCTCGGCGCGATTGTGAATTACACGTCAACGCCCGGCGTCGCCGAGGTTGACGCCGACATCGTTCTCCTCGACTTCGAGTTCATCGACGTCGAAGATGAACAGTCAGTCAACGACAACGCCGTCGCGCTGGTCGCCGCTGAAACGTCGGCGCGCACGACAGCGGTTTCGGCTGTCGCGAGCGATGTGACGGCACTGACGACGCGCGTCGATACCGCTGAAAGCGACATCACAACAATTCAAACGTCAGTCAGCAACGAAACCGGCGCGCGTGCCGCCGACACGGCTTTAATTCGCGCGTCGTTTAAACGCCCTGTTGAGCGCGGTCGCGTGTCGATCATTCCCGACGACCCAGACTGGGCGTCGCGCATCGGCCTCGCACCGGCGAGCGGCACCGCCGTTCACGAGCAAACGCCGACGACGACCGGTTTGTCGCAAGTTGAAAACGACGGCGTCGCGCTTGAAATGACGACGAACAACGGCGTGTACGCGTACGAAGCGATGCGCGAATTGCCGAACCGCCGTTACCGGTACACCGCACGCGTTCGATGCACCGCCGACGGCCCGAGCGAACCGAACCGCATTTTGTGGCTTCGTCGCCGATATGAAAGCGACTGGTCGACGATCACGACGAACTCGTACGTCGTCGAAACTGATTTGACGGTCGCTGACGGCTGGGTCGACATCGAATACGAGTTCGACGGCGTCGGCGACGGCACGACGATTTACTCGGTGTACGGCATTCAGTGCAACCGCGACAGCACGTCGGGCGACGCCGGTTCGACAACCGAAATCGCGTACGTTCACGTCGAGGACATCACCGAGATCGACACGAACGCGACGAACGTCGCGACCGCGCTGTCGGAAACGTCAGCGAATGCGACGGCAATCGGCGCGAATGCGACCGACATCACCGCGCTGCAAGCAACGACCGGCACGAACTCGGCTGACATCATCACGAACGCGACAGCGATCTCGACTGAAAGTTCAGCGCGCGCCTCGCAGGACACGATTTTGCTCGCCGCTATCGACACCGAGCGATACTTAAATCACAACGCCGATTTTGAACGCGGCATTCTCGGCTGGTCGTCGTCGTACTCGGCTGACGGTATCGGTGCCGATTTCCCAACAACTGACGCGTTCAGCTTCACCGAAGTCAACCCGAATGGCGGCGCGGCACTTGAAGTCACCGGTTACGCGTACCTCGCGTCGGCGTGGGCACTGAAAGTCGGTCAAACGGCGGGCGGTCGGCGCATTCGTTTTCGCGCTCGCGCACGAACGACCGTCGACACGACGAACGGCAACGCCGCCGTGTTCATGTTCTACACCGTGTTCCTCGACAGCAACGGCGATTACGTCACCGCACAGTCGCAAGGCACCAGTGCGACGACGCTGACGGTCGCCGACGGCTGGGAAGAAATCACGTGGGAATTTGACACGTCATCGTACAGCGGTTCGTACGCGTACGTGCGACCGATGTTTATTATCGGCGGTGCAAGTTCGGGCGCGCAATCTGACGCGACGATGCAACTGCAATACTTTTTCGTCGAGGACATCGAGGACGTCACCGCCGAAGCCGACACGCGAGCGTCAGCGGTTTCATCACTCGACGCACGCGTCACCGACAACGAAGGCGACATCACGGCGCAAGCGAGTGACATCACGACGCTTCAAGCCGACGTCGCGACGAACACTTCGTCGATCAGCACGAACGCGACAGCGATCACGAATGAAACGTCGACACGCGCATCACAAACGGCGGTGCTGTCGTCGGCATTCGGTCGAAGCGTTCAGTCGGGCCGTGTCGTCGGTCAAGCCGACACCGAACTGATTTACGGCAACGACTGGGTCGGTCGCGGCACGTACAACGACACCGGCGCAACACCGGCGGTCGTCGCCGCCGACGGGAATATCGGCTCATGGTCGGCGACGACGTACGACGGCGAACCGGTGCTCGAAACGACGACATACGACTACAAAGTTTCGTCGTGGGCGAAGCGCCTCGTCGCCGGTGAAACGACGCGATACCGCTTTCGCGTTCGTTGTGAAACCGACGCGACGAACGCCGTCGCGAACCGCATTGCGATGTATGTCCCGACGTACGACGCAAGCTGGGATTATGTTGCATTCAACAGTCAGGGCTCGTTGAAAGCTGATCTCGTTGAAGCCGACGGCTGGGTCGAGATTTCGGTCGATCTTGACGACGACACGTTCATCGCTGCGGGCGCTGTTTACACGCGCATTATGCCGCTCGTTGGCGGCACATCTGGCACGCCGTCAAACGCGGTCACGCAACTCGGCAGCATGTACATCGAAAACATCACCGACGCCGCTGACAACGCTGCGAGCGCGGCGACAGCGCTGTCAGAAACATCGACGAACGCATCGGCGATCAGCGCGAACGCATCGGCGACGACAGCGCTCGACGCGCGCGTCACCGCGACCGAAAGCACCGGCTCGACGAATGCTTCGAACATCACGACGAACGCGAACGCGATTGCGACCGAAACAAGCGCTCGCGCGACAGCGATCTCGACGCTCACCGCAACGAGCGAACGCACCGGCACCGGCAAACTCTTGAACTATAACGCCGACATGCAAGACGGTGCAGAGGGTTGGAATGTCGCGTATGGCGGCACCGGCGTTTACGATCTCGAAGCACGCGGTCAAAATGACAACGGCATGGCGACGCCAGTCGTCAGCAATTCGTCGAGCGGTCGCGGCCTCGACTTCGACAGCGCGGGCGCTACTGGCGCAAATGCCGCATGGTTTTACAGCTTGCGCGCCGTCAAAGTTGACCCGTCGCGGTCGTACCGTATTCGGCTGAAAGCACTTGTCGGCGACAAAGGCACGTCGAATAACACGCTGTATTCGATGGTCGTTTGTCTCGACAGCGCATACGCGTTTATCAGCGGCGGCGCTGGCACACACCGGTACGGCCCGAGCACGATCAACATGACCGCGCAAAACGACGGCGACGTCGTCGAACTCGACTGGATTATCACCGGCACCGGCGACGGCGCGTCGCAATTCCGAGCGGGCACTGACTACATCAAGGTCGGAGGCATCGCGAACTATAACGGCGGCGACGGTCGAACGATCATTCTTGAATGTTCGGTCGAGGACGTGACTGTTGAACAGTCGAACAACGCGACGCTGACAGCGGCAATCGCGAGCGAAGCGACGGCGCGCACTGACGCCGACACGGCGATCACGACCGTCACGACGGTTCATCAATCTCGCTTCGAAGGCCGTATTCGCGGCGGCGAAATCGTGCTGACTTTTGACGACCCGTCAGAATGGTCGACGTCGATCACATCGACGACCGGTTTGTACGACAATTTCGGCAACCCGTCGTCGCGCGCCGCGACCGTTGACGGTTTACCAGCGCATCAACTCGCGTCGAAAGGTTACGTCGGCCCGCGCTATGCGACGCGCGCGAAAGCTGGCGACGAAATCGAAGTGAAAGCGACCGTGTCAGTCACGGCGAACGGCACCGAAACCGGCGGGACGTTTTCAATCGCGGCGTATTGCTGGGACGCCGACGGCGTTTACCTTTCGAGTGTAAGTTTCAACAGCGGGACGAAGCTGACGGTCGCTGACGGCGTCACCGAGATCAGCGGCGACGCAACGCTTCCCGCGAATTGCGTGTTTTTCCGCCCTTATATTTACTCAAACTTAACTGACCCCGAGAACTCGACGTCGAACATCTTCGACATTCGAATTTCGAATGTGACGCGCACGTCGGTCGCCG
>Ga0316205_10002399_pt1 | contig 19685 bp, 22 predicted proteins | sample 3monthpyrite_MG_FD_204941 | JGI IMG/M metagenome (GOLD analysis project Ga0316205, IMG submission 204941) | Microbial mat bacterial communities from mineral coupon in-situ incubated in ocean water Damariscotta River, Maine, United States -... | ecosystem: Environmental > Aquatic > Marine >... | reverse complement strand
GGTCGGTCTGCCGAAACAGGGTTTCCATTAACACTTGAGCATCAACGGTTTTGGCGCGAGGCTCCAGAATAAGGCGGATGTCTTCGGCGCTCTCGTCACGCACATCAGCCAGAATCGGAATCTTCTTGGCCTGAATCACCTCGGCGATCTTTTCGATCAGCTTGGATTTTTGCACCTGATACGGGATTTCGGTTACCACAATCTGCCACTGCCCGCGGCCAAGCTCCTCTATTTCCCAGCGTGCCCGCAAACGAAAGCTGCCTTTGCCGCTCGCATAGGCATTCTGGATATTCTCGCGCGGTTCAACCAGCACACCGCCAGTCGGAAAATCAGGCCCCGGAACCAGCTCTGCGAGGGTTTCGTCGCGCGCGTTTGGAGTTCGAATAAGATGGATGGCGGCGTCGCATAGCTCGCTGATATTATGGGGCGGAATATTGGTGGCCATGCCCACCGCGATGCCACTGGCGCCATTGGCCAACAGGTGTGGAAAGCGGGCGGGCATCACCACGGGCTCTTGCAAGGTGCCATCATAATTGTCTTTAAAATCGACCGCGTCTTCGTTTAGCCCTTCCATCAGAGCCTCGGCCACATCGGTCATCCGCGCTTCGGTATATCGGGCGGCGGCCGGATTATCACCGTCGATATTGCCAAAGTTTCCCTGGCCGTCAACCAGCGGGTAGCGGACATTAAAATCCTGTGCCAAACGCGCCATGGCATCATAGATCGCGGCATCCCCGTGCGGGTGGTAGTTCCCCATCACATCACCGGTGATTTTGGAGGATTTGCGGTAGCGGCCCTTTGGGTCGAGCTTCAATTCGCGCATGGCATAGAGGATACGGCGATGCACAGGCTTTAGCCCGTCACGCGCATCTGGCAAGGCGCGATTCATGATGGTCGAGAGCGCGTAGGTCAGGTATCGGTCACCCAGAGCACGCTTTAGCGGTTCGGAGGTCATTGCACCTCCGTTCTCTTGATCTTCGCCGTCCATATCGCGGGTATTTGTCTTTTTAACCATAGATGTGGTGTATATCGGCGGCGTGCGCGGGTCTAGCTTAAAAGCAGACTTGGGCTTCCCTCGCCCGGTGTTTCCTTGTATCTCCGAGAGAAAACGAAAGCGCTGCCATGAAAAGATCCATCCTGATAACCGGCTGCTCCAGTGGCATCGGCTATGATGCCGCCCATACGCTGCACAAGCGCGGCTATCGCGTGTTTGCAACCTGTCGGCAAGAGGCCGATTGCGAGCAGCTTCGGGGCGAAGGGCTGGAGAGCTTTCAGCTTGATTATGCCGACGAAGAGAGCCTCGCAAGCGCCGTAGCAGAAACCCTGAGCCGCACAGGTGGCAAGCTCGACGCACTGTTTAACAATGGCGCTTATGCGATCCCTGCTGCAACCGAAGACTTGCCACGAGATGCGCTTCGCGCCATCTTTGAAACCAATCTGTTTGGGCAATTTGACCTGATCAACCGCTTGCTACCCGCACTGCGGCCTGCGGGGCGGGTGGTGAATTGCTCTTCAGTGCTGGGCATTGCCGCGCTGCAAATGCGCGGCTCTTACGCCGCCACCAAATTCGCCATGGAGGCTATGACCGACGCCATGCGCTACGAAAATTTCGAGTCGGCGTTAGAATTCATCTCTATTCAGCCGGGCCCTATTCCGACCAAGATCCGCCAAAATTCTATTCCCCATTTCGAAAAATGGGTAGACTGGGAAAACTCGGCCTTGCGCGAAACCTACGAAAAAAAGCTGCTGCCGCGGCTTTATAACCCATCAAACAAGCCGGATCGCTTCCAATTACCCTGCTCGGCGGTGACGGATGCGTTGATTCACGCCCTTGAAACGCGCAACCCGAAGCCGCGCTATTTGGTCACAAAAGCCACAGTTATCACAGAAATGATGCGGCGCTTCTTGCCCAAGCGTGCGCTCGACCGTATATATGCGAGCATGTAAAGGAACAATGCTATGATATTTGACCCTGTCTTCATGTTGGTGATCGCCGGCGCGCTATCCACCCTTGCGGTGTTGATACTTGGCTTGCTGAGCTTTGCAAAGAGCGGTGATTTCCATAAACGTAACGCCAATAAAATCATGCGCTGGCGGGTGGGGCTCCAATTTTTAACTGTGGTCTTGTTCATGACATGGATCTATTTGACGCGCGGTTTTTAGACGTTGGTTACGCTTAACAAAATTTACACCCGCACCGGAGATGCTGGCGAAACGGCGCTAGGAAATGGGGCGCGGGTTGCCAAGGAATCTGCGCGCGTGGCTGCCTATGGCACGGTTGACGAAACCAACGCCACAATCGGTATGGCACGGCTGCACAGCTCCGGCGAAATGGATGCAGCATTGGCGCGCATTCAAAACGACATGTTTGACCTCGGTGCTGACCTCTGCCGCCCCGAAATGGAAAAAGACGCGGAATCCGAGTATCCACCGTTGCGGATGAGCCCTTCGCAAGTTGAAAGACTAGAAGCAGAGATCGACGCGATGAACGCCGAGCAAGCCACTTTAAAGAGCTTTATTCTGCCCGGTGGCTCGCCATTGGCCGCACACCTTCATTTATGCCGCACCGTTTCTCGGCGCGCGGAACGGCTGAGCGTCGAGCTCTCGCGCGAAGATATGGTTAATCCCGCCGCAATCAAATATCTCAACCGGCTGTCAGACTGGTTTTTTGTGGCGGCGCGTGCAGCCAACGGGAACGGAAAAACCGACGTATTATGGGTCCCGGGCGCCACCCGATAGCGCCTTTCGCCAAGTTTACCTTGCAGTGCAGCAACAATGCTGATTGACTGCGCGCGCAACCCCCAATTTTGGGCCCAAATCTGGAGATTCGCGCTATGAAGGTGCTTGTGCCTGTCAAACGTGTGATTGACTATAACGTGAAAGTCCGCGTGAAAGCGGATGGCAGCGGTGTCGATCTTGCAAACGTAAAAATGTCAATGAACCCGTTCGACGAGATCGCGGTTGAAGAAGCCATCCGCCTGAAAGAAGCGGGCACGGTTTCGGAAATCGTAGCGGTTTCGATCGGTGTTAAGCAAAATCAGGAAACCCTGCGCACGGCTTTGGCCATGGGCGCAGATCGTGCGATCTTGATTGTGGCCGCTGATGATGTGCATCAGGATATTGAGCCACTGGCTATCGCGAAACTAATAAAAGCTGTAGCCGACGAAGAAAAACCAGAGCTGATGCTGCTTGGCAAGCAGGCAATTGACAATGACATGAACGCCACCGGGCAGATGCTCTCTGCGCTGCTTGGCTGGTCTCAGGCGACTTTTGCCTCAGAGCTTGCGGTCGAAGGCGATAGCGCCACAGTCACCCGCGAAGTGGATGGCGGCCTTCAAACCATCAAGGTTAAAATGCCAGCTGTTGTGACAGTAGATCTGCGGCTGAATGAGCCGCGCTATGCCAGCCTTCCCAACATCATGAAAGCCAAACGCAAGCCGCTCGACGAAAAAACACCAGCCGATTACGGCGTCGATGTAACGCCGCGCCTGACCATCACCGGCACTGCCGAGCCCACAGGCCGCAGCGCGGGTGTGAAGGTGGCTGATGTGGCTGCACTGGTTTCAAAACTTAAAGAAGTGGGGGCAATCTGATGGCTGTTTTACTCCTTGCCGAAGTCAACGGCGCCGAACTTTCGGTTGACCAAACCGCAAAAGCGGTCACCGCTGCTAAGAATTTGGGTGATGTAACCGTGCTTTGCGCCAGCGCTGGCTGTGGCGGCGCGGCTCAAGCGGCTGCAAAAATCGACGGTGTGGCCAAAGTGCTATGCGCCGATGATGCTGCCTATGGCAATGGCCTTGCCGAGCCAATTGCCGACCTAATTGTAAGCCTTGCAGGCGATTATGAGCATATCGTAGCACCGGCGACGACAAACGGGAAAAACATTCTGCCCCGCGTCGCTGCAATGCTTGATGTGATGGTAATTTCCGATGTGACAAAAATTGTGAGCGCAGATACATTTGAGCGTCCGATTTATGCCGGCAATGCCATTCAGACCGTCCAATCGGTTGACGCAAAAAAGGTTATGTCGATCCGCACAACCGGTTTTGATGCAGCCGAAGAAACCGGAAGCGCAAGCGTTGAGAGCATCGCTGCTGCGGGCAATCCGGGCCTTTCGGAATGGCTCGAAGACAAGGTGCAGACATCCGACCGGCCAGAGCTGACCAGTGCTAAAATTGTAGTTTCCGGTGGTCGTGGCGTTGGTTCTGAGGAAAACTTTGCACTTATCGAACAATTGGCAGATAAGCTCGGCGCAGCCGTCGGGGCCTCCCGCGCGGCTGTTGATTCCGGCTATGCGCCAAATGATTGGCAAGTTGGCCAAACTGGTAAAGTGGTTGCGCCGGAGCTTTACATCGCTGTCGGCATCTCTGGGGCGATCCAGCACCTTGCCGGGATGAAAGATTCTAAGGTAATTGTGGCGATCAACAAAGACGAGGAAGCCCCGATCTTCCAGATCGCCGATTATGGCTTGGTGGCTGATCTGTTTGATGCCCTGCCCGCGCTGAACGACGCGCTCTAAACTATTGGCCCGCCGCTTTGGCGGGCCTCCAAATCTTGAGGAACAATCATGGCTATTCAATCTGTTGGTGTAATTGGCGCAGGGCAGATGGGCAACGGGATTGCCCAGGTTTTTGCGGCAACCGGTTTTGATGTCTTGATTTACGATATTTCGGAAGAAGCAGTAGCAGCCGCAATCGTAAAAATTACCGGTAATCTCGACCGCCAGATTTCAAAGGAAAAGCTTACCGAAGCTGAAAAGCTTGAGGCGCTTAGCCGTATCAGGCGCTCTGAATCGCTCGCAGAAATCGGAAAATCGGACCTGATTATCGAAGCCGCGACCGAAGTCGAAGCCATAAAACACCAGATATTTGCAGATCTCGCGCCATATATTGGTGAAGATACGATTCTGACATCAAACACGTCGTCAATTTCGATCACCCGCCTTGCCGCAGCCACAGCTAAGCCCGAGCAATTTATGGGCCTGCACTTCATGAACCCTGTCCCGGTGATGCAGCTTGTGGAACTCATCAGAGGGATCGCCACTGACGAGCCTACATTCAAAGCGCTCGAAGAGGTTGTTGTGCGGCTCGGGAAGACCTCAACCAGCGCGGAAGACTTCCCCGCCTTTATCGTTAACCGGATTCTGATGCCGATGATAAACGAGGCAGTTTACACGCTTTACGAAGGTGTCGGGACCGTGCAAAGCATTGATACTTCGCTTAAATTGGGTGCTAACCACCCAATGGGCCCACTAGAGCTGGCAGATTTTATCGGGCTGGATACCTGCCTCGCAATTATGAATGTGCTTCATGAAGGGCTGGCCGACACCAAATATCGCCCCTGCCCTCTGCTGGTAAAATATGTGGAAGCTGGCTGGCTTGGACGCAAAACCCAGCGCGGTTTTTATGATTATCGTGACGGAACACCGGTTCCAACCCGCTAGCGGCCCTCACCAAAATAGTCGTTTACCAGCGCCAGCAATGCAGCCGCCAGAGCCTCCGCATCCGGCCCGATCGTTTCAACTTCGATTTGTGTGCCTTTAGACGCCGCGAGCATCAAAAGGCCCATGATCGAGTCTCCACCGGCGGTTTCACCGTCTTTGCTAACGGTCGCCGTCGCATCAAATTGCTCACATACTTCCACAAACTTGGCCGATGCCCGCGCGTGCAAGCCTTTTTCATTGATAATATCGAGGATCATTTATTCTTTACCCTTTTTATTGAAAGGTTCCATAGAATTCATGTATTTATGCCCAGCTTCACACGCACGCCTTACAGATTCATCCAGCTTCAAATGCCGCGATTTTGCAAGCTTAACCAAAAGCGGTAAATTGGCGCCGTAAATAACTTTTCGATCTCCGATTGCACAGGCATTTACTGCCAGATTTGAAGGTGTGCCGCCAAAAAGATCGGTTACCACAATGACGCCATCTCCTGTATCGACTTCGTTTATCGCTAAACTAATTTCTGCCTGCTTCGCGCCCCGCTCATCAGCGCGAGAGATTGATACCGCTTTTACCCCCGGCATCGGCCCCACAACATGCTCCATGGCCGCCAGATATTCAGCCGCGAGCCCTCCATGTGCAACGATCACAATTCCGATCATTCCGGCTTCCTTTCCACTGGCCAGCGCTCCATTTCCCGATGACGTTTGTTTATCATCCAGCCCTTGGATACAAGGTATTCCGAAAGCTTTTCGGCAACAAATACCGAGCGGTGTTGCCCTCCGGTGCACCCCATCGCAACACTGAAATAGGCCTTACCTTCGGTTTGGTAAGCCGGCAAAAGCAGGTCCAACATATCTGTCAGCTTGGTGAAAAAAGGTTCAAATAACGGATCTTGCCGCACATATCCTGCCACGTCTTCTGTCATTCCGGTGAGGCCACGCAAGCCCGGCTCCCAATGTGGATTTCGTAAAAACCGGCAATCGATAACCATGTCGACCCCGCGGGGCGTGCCGCGCTTATAAGAAAATGATTGAACCGAGACGGCCATTTTGGAGGCTTCCGAAGTTTGAAACCACACTGCCAATTCGGCGCGAAGCTGGTGTGGCGTAAAATCGGTGGTATCGATCAATATGTCGGCGCGATCCCGCAAGGCACTCAAAGAGGACGCCTCTTCTTCAATCCCCTTTTCAGGCGAGCCGTCCGGCGATGCCGGATGCCGCCGTCTGGTTTCGCTAAACCGCCGCAAAAGGGTCTCCCTCCGGCAATCCAGAAAAACCAATGTGGGTTCGTATCCGGTTTTTTCCTTTATATTATCAATGACTTCCAGCAACGCGGCGCTTGAAAATCCGCGAGTCCGACTGTCTACACCGATCACAAGAGTTGTAGAGATTGGTGGACCGGTCAAAATTCGGCCAATTAAATTGAGGGGAAGGTTATCGATCGCCTCAATTCCGAAATCCTCGATTGCCTTGATCGCGGTCGTCCGCCCTGAGCCAGCCGGGCCGGTAAGGATAACAATCTCTTGTTTTTTCTCCACTCTCATTCAACGGGCAATAGCTGCCCATCCCCCAGGATCATCCAAATTACAGCACTTAATGCCGGCGTGTTTTTGCCGCGAATGAGCGGCACATCAACCCCGAGAATCGACACCGTCTCAGGCGGCGGTAAGCGGGCATTCGCAGTTTTATCCAAATCGACCACAAATGCCAGCCTCGCCTGATCAATTGAGTTCACTGATAGGAGACCAACGCCGCGTGCCTCGATCATTCCGGCAATGTTTGGAGGGCAACCAAGCACTAGCTCGGGGCCGGATTTTTGCACGATGACTGCATCATCTGCGACCAAATCCGCACCAATTGCAAGAAGCTCCAACACAAGGCAGGATTTGCCAGCCCCAGATTCACCAAGGATCAACACGCCGCGTCCGTTTCGCGCAACCGCTGAACCGTGGCGCGCGCTCATCTTGGTAAAGTCACGCTAAACTTAGCGCCAACCGGCTTGGTATTTCGTGCGACGATATTGCCGCCATGTGCTTCGACGATCTGCTTCGTAATCGCCAGCCCGAGGCCCGAATGTTCGCCAAACTGGGCAACAGGGCGCTCGGAATAAAACCGCGCGAAAATGTCTTCAAGATTTTTTTCGGGAATTCCCGGGCCGTTATCGCTCACTTCGATCAAAATACCATCCGCCCCGGTGTCGTTGATAGAAACCCGCACCCAACCTTCCGTTTCAGGCGCAAAACTCAGCGCATTTCCTATGAGATTTGTAAAGACCTGCTCCAATCGCCCACCCAATCCCCGAATTATTCCGGTTTCAGTATTGATCTCGAGCTTCAGGTCCACATTTTTGTATGCCTCACGCTGCCGGAAATTGCCCACCATTTCTGAAACGAGCTTGGATAAATCAACCTGTTCCCACTCATCGCGCACCAATTCTCCTTCGAGCCGCGACGCATTTGAAATATCCGTAACCAGACGGTCCAATCGCTCAACATCATTTTGAATCACTTCCAGTAGCGCATGGCGCGATTCATCATCTTGCACATATCCAAGTGTCTCGACGGCTGATCTCAAAGAAGTCAACGGGTTTTTTATTTCGTGCGCCACGTCGGCAGCAAAGGACTTGTTCTCATCCGCACGATCCAGAAGCGCATCTGTCATATTGCGCATAGATCTCGAAAGATCGCCAATCTCGTCGGGGCGGGCCGTAAGATCCGGTATATTGACCCGTGCCAAATTGATCATTCGACCAGCCTCGTTTTGCGCACGTTGCGCTGCTTCCGAAAGCCTGCGGAGCGGGCGCGCAATTGAATTTGCCAGCACCATAGAGAGGACAATTGAAGACAGAATAGCCAGCAGGAACATTTGCAGGATCTGCTCTCGCGCTCCACGAATGATCGAATCTACTTCGCCGCGATCGGTAGATATTAAAATTGCGCCCACGTTGCCTTCGGGCCCGGAAATCGGCAAAGCCACCGAAATGAACATCTCGCCATTCGCCGATAAAATCACATTCTTTGTGCGCCCGTTTGCCGCCATCGCATCTTTGGCAAGCGCTGCCCACTGTTTTTCCAAGTTTTCCTGATTGTCTTCGTCAGTCGAAATGTTGCTGGCCGATGAAACCCCCTCCCAAATCTTCTGTAATACATTGGTAACCGCATCAGAATCGGGCTCGTCGGCACCTCTTTGAGCCACCTTTGGAATATATGTTATTTTTGCAGAACCATCAGCCCCATAAATTTGAACAATCGAATCAGAATGAGCCACCAATGCATCAAACAGTTGCAAAAACGGTTCCGCGTCAAAATTACTAATTTCGGTGTTATCGGTATAGCTGTTCATGGCAGCCGATATCATTTCGGCCTGCCGGGCCAATGCGTTACTTCTGAAGGTAACCTGTGAATCCTGAGCTTGATTGAGATAAAGCACTCCGCTCACGAGAATACCGAGCGCGATAAGATTAAACAGGATAATTTTTCGCGCGAGCGGAGAACGGTTAAAGACAAACCAGCGCTTCCCCCTATCATATCGGGGTTCGCTTCGCTCTAGCTTCAAATGTCTTTTCGGTTTCTCTTTCTGCGGCTTCATCTAAGCCTCGTTATACCGATAACCAACACCGTAAAGGGTCTCGATGGAGGCATAGCCGGCATCCACATTTTTGAACTTTTTACGCAGACGCTTGATATGGCTGTCGATGGTCCTGTCATCCACATAAACTTGGTCGGAATAGGCGGCGTCCATCAATTGATTGCGCGATTTAACCACGCCCGGGCGCTCGGCAAGCTCGTTTAGGATGATAAATTCAGTGACGGTTAAAATAACTTGCTCAGATTTCCAAGTGACTTTATGCCGTTGTTTATCAAGTATTAAGGAGCCGCAGGCCACGATATCTTCATCAGATTTGGATTGATCATCCGATGTCAGCGCAATATCATTCCGCCTCAAAACGGCTTTTATCCGCTCGATCAGCAGCCGCTGCGAAAAGGGCTTGGATATATAGTCATCCGCCCCCATCGAAAGCCCGACAACCTCGTCCATCTCGTCATCTTTTGACGTCAAAAAAATCACTGGCAATGTTGATTTTTGCCTCAGGCGTCTCAGCAGTTCCGTCCCGTCCATTCGGGGCATTTTTATGTCAAAAACAGCAAGGTCCGGCGGATCATCCTGCAAGCCAAAAAGCGCTGATGCACCGTCGTTATAAGTTTCGACGTCAAATCCTTCAGCTTTTAGCGCGATCGACACAGAAATCAAAATATTACGGTCATCGTCAACAAGCGCAATTTTTGCCATAATGTCCTCCGGCTTTCGCTTTTCCCTACTGTCTCGCAAAACAAGTAATATTGCAACCGATCTTCGGAAATGTTGCATTTTGTTGCGGTGCGACAATCTTTTTCAAAACATTCAAAAAAATCACTAGATTTTGCGGTGGCGATGCGTTTAACAAAGCCATCCGTAAACCGGCCGGCAGGATTAGCCCTCTGTCATTCGCTGGTAGCCGGATTCTTGGGAACAGGGGTTTTCGGGCCCCGCAATTGGAGCATCCAGATCATGATGACTGGCAAGGTAAATCCGTCGCATACACTAGAAACGATGGGGATTTCAGGCGTTGAAGCCGCGCACTACAATCTTTTAGAGCCAGCCCTTATGCAGCACGCCGTCGCGCGCGGCGAAGGCGAAATCGGCAATGGTGGTGCATTTCTTGTCTCGACCGGGGCGCATACCGGCCGCTCTCCAAAAGACAAGTTTGTGGCCAACGAGCCATCAGTGAAAGACACGATCTGGTGGGAAAACAACCCGCCGATGGAAATGGACGCCTTTGATTCCCTTTATAAAGATATTCTTGAGCATATGAAGGGCGGCACCTATTTCGTTGAGGATCTGTTTGGTGGCGCGGACCCGGACTACCGTTTGAATGTGCGCATGATCACCGAGCTTGCGTGGCACGCTTTGTTTAACCGCACCATGCTTCGCCGCCCCGAGCTTGACGAACTGGCCGACTTCCTGCCCGAATTTACCCTGATCAACTGCCCTTCCTTTAAGGCAGACCCGGAGCGTCATGGCTGTCGCTCGGAAACGGTGATCGCCATCTCGTTCGAGCGCAAGCTTGTGTTGGTCGCAGGCACTTCCTACGCGGGCGAAAACAAGAAATCGGTGTTTTCGGTGCTAAATTATCTGCTGCCTGACCGTGACGTGATGCCGATGCACTGCTCGGCCAACCATGCAATTGACGACCCGGACGATACCGCGGTCTTCTTTGGCCTCTCGGGCACCGGCAAAACAACTTTGTCAGCAGATGCAGATCGGGTATTGATCGGTGATGACGAGCATGGTTGGTCAGACACCGGAACTTTCAATTTTGAGGGCGGTTGTTACGCAAAAACGATTAACCTCAGTGAAGAGGCCGAGCCGGAAATTTTTGCAACAACCTCCAAATTTGCGACCATCGTCGAAAACATGGTGCATGATCCGCACACCCGCGAGCTCGATTTTGCTGACGATAGCCTCACGCCCAACATGCGCTGTGCCTATCCCCTTCATTACATTGATAATGCATCCGAAACCTCGCGCGGCGGCATTCCAAAAAACGTAATAATGCTAACCTGTGATGCTTTTGGTGTGCTCCCGCCCATTGCGAGGCTCACGCCGGCACAAGCCATGTATCATTTCCTTTCGGGGTTTACGTCCAAAGTTCCCGGCACAGAAAAAGGGGTTGTTGAGCCAATTCCAACGTTCTCAACCTGTTTTGGCGCTCCGTTCATGCCGCGCCGGCCTGAAGCCTATGGCCACCTGTTGCGCAAAAAAATCGCATCCGAGGGTGCGAATTGCTGGCTGGTTAACACCGGCTGGACCGGTGGACCAAAAGGAAAAGGCGGATCACGCATGCCCATAAGGGCAACACGCGCGCTGCTTACGGCCGCCATGAGCGGCGCACTGGATGATCGCGAATTCCGGATAGACGAGAATTTCGGCTTCGATGTTCCGGTGGCCGTGAAAGGTGTTGCCAAAATTCTGCTCGATCCGCGCCGGACATGGGAAAACGCCGACGATTATGACAAGCAGGCAGCAAAACTGGTCGGCATGTTTGAAGACAACTTTGCCCAATACGAATCAGTTGTTGATGACGAGGTCCTTGCCGCCGCCATCAAACGCAAAGGCTAACGAATTATTTGGGGGCAACCAGCCACAGTTGCCCTCATCTGCCAAGCAATATAATTGCTTACACCTGAATAATTGTGAATTATTGTTTCGCGACCATTGACGGTGCAATCAATATTCAGTATGCACATTTCTGAAATGTTGCAACGCACAATATCAAGGGGGCGACCATGTCCACAGACCAATCTCCAATTCTACAAAACCTCACCGCCTTATGCCAACAAGCCTTGATCGACCTCGCACCAGCTCTCGAAGAAGCAAAGACATTCCTGAAATCAAAGGTCATAAGCGAGGGGCGTGTTGCTGGCGGTAAATTGGATTCGTGTCAGCACATAGCGCACGGGTATTCATGGATTACAACATATCGCAATGGAATGGGTCAGTTAGTAAACTGGATAAACAACCTTGATTCTAATAATATTACTAGTAAATCAGACTTGTTAATCCTGCAAATCGGTTTCGCGGAATATTTGACTCAGATTATCCACGGGATTCCGATGTCTCAGGGGGAAACCATCCGATTAAGTGAATTTGGCATCGCTTCAGAAGCTCTGCAGACCCAAAGTGACGCAATTTCGACATTGATTAATCTGGGCAACACTGATGAAGCCCGGTTCGCTCTGGTTGAAAATATGAGTCACCAATCCGGCGAATTAACATTTGGTAGTGACGGACTAGACGCAGAATATGCAATGATCCGCGATCAATTTCGGAAATTTGTTGAAAAGAAAGTTATGCCATATGCTCATGAATGGCACTTAAAAGACGCGTTAATCCCTGACGAGATCATTGAAGAGATGGGTGAACTCGGTGTTTTTGGCCTGACCATCCCTGAGGAATACGGCGGGTTCGGGATGAGCAAAACCGCGATGTGTGTGGTCACAGAAGAGCTTGCGCGTGGCTATATTGGAGTTGGCTCCCTCGGGACGCGCTCAGAAATCGCGGCAGAATTGATTCTTTGCGGTGGCACAGAAGAACAAAAGCAAAAGTGGCTTCCTGTAATCTCTAGCGCGGAAATATTGCCGACTGCAGTGTTTACAGAGCCAAACACTGGCTCTGATTTGGGGAGCCTTAAAACCCGCGCTGCCCATGTTGGCGATGTCTACAAGATAACCGGCAATAAAACATGGATCACCCACGCAGCACGTGCAGATATTATGACTATGCTGGTCCGAACAGACAAAGCAACGTCTGACTATAAAGGGCTTTCCATGCTCATTGGTGAAAAACCACGCGGAAATGAGCAGGATGATTTCCCAGCTGAAGGAATGTCTGGTAGCGAAATAGAAGTGCTCGGTTATCGCGGAATGAAAGAATATGAGCTCGGCTTTGACGGATTTGAGGTGAAGGCTGAGAATTTGCTTGGCGGTGTTGAGGGCCAAGGATTCAAACAACTCATGCAGACTTTCGAGGCCGCGCGGATTCAAACAGCCGCACGGGCCGTTGGGGTTGCGCAAAATGCGATGGAAGTCAGCCTGAAATACGCGCAAGACCGCATTCAATTCGGGAAACCGATACTGAATTTCCCCCGCGTTTACAACAAGCTGGCAATGATGGCTGTAGAAATCACAATCGCGCGCCAATTAACCTATTTCGCCGCAAATGAAAAAGACGAAGGGCGGCGATGTGATTTGGAAGCAGGTATGGCCAAGCTATTAGCCGCCCGCGTAGCTTGGGCCGCTGCCGATAACGGTGTTCAAATTCATGGTGGAAACGGTTTCGCAACCGAATATACGATCAGCCGAATTCTGTGTGACGCGCGCATACTAAGCATTTTCGAGGGTGCGGCAGAGATTCAGGCAAATGTGATTGTGAGAAGGTTATTGGCTTAACGCTGAACCATCTCAGCAAAACGCATTCTTGCTTCGGGAAGCTCTTGCTTGCCGTCCGGAAACCTGCTTTTAAAAAAGTGACCCGTTAAAGCTAAGGATTCCTTGAATTCATTCGGCGGAATGTCTCTTAGCTCTGCGTCCTTCAAAAACGCGGGAAAGGCGAGAAGCTTTGCTTCCCAACCCTTGGCCGCGCCTCGGCTTACTGCACGACCCGATTTGGGAGAAACATATGCCAAATCTGACGGTTGCGCGGTAACAGCACATTCTGACAGATCAATTCCATAGCCAAGTTCCTCCAAAAGCTGGAGCTCAAATATGCAATAGCGATGCTGCCAAAAGTCATTCAATTGAAAGCGCGCAAGCAGGTCAATGCAACCAGAATACAGGTTTTCATTTGGCTCTCGTTCGGGAAGATACTTTGTAAGCATCGAAACAAGAGCATTAAACGCATAGAGCTTATTGCGATCTGAAAGCAGCATTGCACTTCGGGATAAAAGCTGTTCAACGGTAAACGTTCCAAGCTGATCCTCAAGTCGCGCCCGCCAAGTAAGCGCAAGCTGCGTTCCCGGTTGGAGCATTGCAGCAACTTTTTTGGAGCCACCGCCACGAATTAGCCCAGCATGGCGCCCATGATATTCGGTCAGGACTTCAACAATAGCGGCACTTTCACCGTGCCGCCGAACTGTTAAAAGCACGCCTTGATCTTGCCATTCCATTTTCCGACTTTAGCCCAATAATCCGTCTTCGTCGAGCAGCGTCCGACCGCCGCGATCCTCAACCTCAATAACCCAAAGATCAGGATCATATTTGCGCTGCTTCGCTATAATTTCATCCAGGTCTGATTCAGTACCTGATGCAAGTTCTGCCCAGATCCGCTTACCCTCACCATCATATATACGATTGTAAAGGATGGATAACCCATTGAGGGTATTTGATTTAACCAAAATTGCGCCTGCTGTCTCATCCCCTTTTGCTACAACAAAAGCCGGAATAAGCGCTCGGTCAAGTCGACGTAAATATGCATCAACCCAAAACTTTGCGGTTAAGCGGGGCATTTAGTCACCGTCGCGGAAATTTAGGCCAATCTCCTCATAGCGCTCGGCGTCTTCAAGCCAATTCGGGCGCACCTTCACCTGAAGAAAAAGATGCACTTTCCGATCAAGAAATTCAGAAAGTTCCTGCCGTGCATCCATCGAAACACCTTTAATGGTGGCTCCTTTCGGACCAAGCAAAATCCCTTTGTGGCCGTCTCGCATCACGTAGATTAATTGATCGATACGAACCGAGCCGTCTTTTCGGTCCTCCCACTTCTCGGTTTCGACCGTGAGTTGATATGGCAGTTCCTGATGCAGTCGAAGAGTCAATTTTTCGCGGGTAATCTCGGCTGCGATCTGGCGCATAGGCGCGTCGGCAATTTGGTCCTCCGGATAGAGCCAAGGACCCTCGGGAAGCGCCCCTGCAAGCCAGGTTTTTAATGTTTCGACACCATGTCCTTTTTCCGCAGAGATCATGAATGTATTTTCAAAATTATATAATTTATTCAAATCATTGGTTAGCTGTAAAAGCTTTTCTGATTTTACTTTGTCAATTTTGTTTATCAATAAACTTACGCGTGCGGTCGACGGAATATGCTCCGCCAATCCATCAAGGATCGCTTGAACCCCTTCGGTAATTCCGCGATGTGCTTCGACCAAAAATAGCACCAAATCGGCATCGGCTGCGCCGCTCCAGGCGGCCGAAACCATGGCGCGATCCAGACGGCGCCGCGGGCGAAACAGCCCTGGCGTGTCAACAAACACAAGCTGGCTCTCCCCTTCGAGTGCAATGCCGCGGATCCGTGCGCGCGTGGTTTGCACCTTGTGGGTAACAATTGAGACCTTAGCTCCGACCATGCGGTTCAACAAGGTCGATTTTCCAGCATTTGGTTCGCCAATTAGGGCAATAAATCCGCAACGTTTGGTCATTTCATGCCTTTCATTTTTTCCAATAGCAATGTCGCTGCCTGCACTTGAGCTGCCTTTTTGGATGGCGCCGCGCCTTGGGCTGTCAGCCCATTTTCAAGTTCGACTTTCACTATAAACACCGGTTGATGATCGGGGCCACTACGGCTGATATCGGTATATTCGGGTGTAGGCAAGCTGCGGGCTTGCGCCCATTCTTGCAGCGCCGACTTCGGATCAACCGCGCGTTCTTCCGCGGTGTTAACGCGATCCCCCCACAAACGAAGGATCATGGCCTGCGTTTCGGAATAACCGGAATCAAGGTAAACCGCCGCTATAACCGCTTCCATTGCGTCACCAAGCAGCGCCACTTTGCGGCGCCCGCCTGATCGCATTTCAGAGCGCCCCAGCTGAAGGGCCTCACCAAGATTGATCTCTGCTGCAATTTCTGCACAGGCTTCTTTCCTCACCAACGCATTAAAACGAGGGGCAAGCTCGCCCTCGCGCGCGCTTCGGTCGGCTTTAAACAAGGCTTGTGAAATAGCGAGGCCAAGCACACGGTCGCCCAAGAACTCCAGACGCTGGTTATCGTGGTCTTTAGTGGTCGCCGCTGACGCATGTGTAAGCGCTTGCCGGAGCAACTGCTCATCCTTGAAGCGATAACCAAGCCGCGCCATTAAGCCTTGCAATGTGGAGTTGAGGCTCACTCGATCGCCTTGAAATAGCGGTCCGAGCGCCATGTCCAGAAGTAGAACATCGAATCTCCGGAAGACGAGAAAATGACACGGTCGGCTCGACCGATAATGTTTTCGCGAGGCACAAAACCAACGCCATGGGGCTGCGGGAACCGGCTGTCAGTCGAATTATCCCGATTGTCCCCCATGAAAAAGAAGGAATTGTCGGGCACTACAAATTCACGCGTATCATCTGCCCGTTCCGCTCCGGCGTCGAGTATTTGGTGGCTCACGCCGTTTGGCAACACCTCTGTGTAGCTGTCCTTCTCACAGGTTCCGCCAAGAGGCACGTTTCCACGGCAAATTGGCGTGCTACGCTCGGGGCCCTGTGGCTCCCGAACCTCTGAAAAAGTGCCGTTTGGTGTAACCACAACCGGCTCACCATTAATATAAAGCAGGCCCTGTTTCATTTGTATCCGGTCGCCGGGAAGCCCGATTAGCCGCTTGATATAGTCCGAACCATTGACGGGATGTTTGAACACAACCACATCGCCACGCTCTGGGTCCGAGCCGAAAAGACGATCTTCTTTACCCTTGGCGAAACCACAAAAATCGACGCCAAAAAGGCTGGGGCAAGACGCATAAGAATAACCGTAAGCGAATTTGTTAACAAAGAGAAAATCACCAATCAGGAGTGTCGATTTCATCGAGCCTGACGGTATCCAGAAAGGCTGGAATATGAGGGTGCGAATGGCGCCGGCAATGAGCAACGCATAAACTACGGTTTTGATGGTTTCGAGAATCGGACCATCTTTTTTCTTTTTACTGCCAGCCATCAGGACTCTTTCAATTTGGGATAGGCGCTTATGTGAGGGCGCAAGGCGGGGATGTCAAGCATCTGGCAGCGCTTCGATGATCACAAAAGCCTGTGCCCACGGGTGATCATCGGTAAGTGTAACGTGGATTTTAGCGCTGTGGCCCGGCGGCGTGAGCCGCTGCAAGCGTTCCAACGCGCCTCCGGAGAGTTCCATCATGGGTTGCCCGGTGGGAAGGTTGCGAACCGCCATTTCTTTCCAGGCAACGCCCATACGTAACCCGGTGCCCAGCGCTTTTGAGCAAGCTTCCTTGGCCGCCCATCTTTTTGCATAAGTTTCCACGGTCGCCGCGCGATATTCAGCGGTTCTCTTTTCTGTATCGGAGAATACACGTTGCACGAATCGAACACCAAAACGCTTAATTGTGCCCTCAATCCGCTCAATACTTACCATATCCGAACCAATGCCGACGATCATGCGACGATCACGCCACTAGCCTCGTTCCGGGCTTCATCCATAAGCGCCCGCATTCGGCGGATAGAGGAATCAAGGCCCGAAAAAATGGCTTCACCAATTAAAAAGTGACCGATGTTCAGTTCGATGACATCTGGCAGCGCAGCTACAGGTTTAACCGTATCATAAGTTAGTCCGTGCCCCGCATGGACTTCCAGCCCAAGGCTTCGCGCAAAACGCGACATTTCTTTTAATTTGGCGAATTCCTGATTAAAGTCCTGCAAGCGGCCTTCGGCATAGGCGTCGCAATAAGCGCCTGTATGCAGTTCGACAACCGGAGCCCCGATACGGGCCGCAGCCTCAATTTGTCGCTGGTCGGCCGCAATGAATATTGACACACGGGACCCCGCTTCGCGCAATGGCGCTATAAAATGGGCAATCCGGTTTTCATCATTGGCAACTTCTAGCCCACCTTCAGTTGTGCGCTCTTCACGCTTTTCGGGCACGATGCATACCGCATGTGGCTTGTGGCGCAGCGCAATTTTTTGCATTTCTTCGGTCGCGGCCATCTCAAAATTCAGAGGAATATCAATAGACTCAATAATCTTTTCGATATCTGAATCGGTTATGTGGCGGCGGTCTTCCCGAAGATGCGCGGTAATGCCATCGGCACCGGCGGCTTGTGCAAGGCGGGCGGCGCGGGCCGGGTCTGGCGTATCGCCGCCGCGAGCATTGCGCACAGTCGCGACGTGGTCAATATTGATGCCAAGGCGGAGTCGTGAAGGCGTGTTCATATTGGGCCCTTTCCTGAAATCGAGCTTCTACGCTAGGCCGGAATTGACGTTTTGTCAGCCCTTATCCGATTTATCCAGCAATTTTTGCGCCAATTTCTTCTGGCGTAGCGCCTGATAAGCCACGATTAAAGGTTTCGCCAGATAAAACGTGGGGATGGCAAACGCGATGCCCAAAATGGTGCCGCCAATAAAATAGGGCAGCATTACTTCAGACGCAAAATCACCCATGCCGGCCATTTGGTTCTGCCCCATTCCAAACAAGGATTTGAACGACAGCCACAGTGCATGTAGCGCGTCTTTAAAGGCTTTCCCGATCACTTTCATATCATGCTCGGCAGCATCCCGCCCCAAAAGAAAATTGCCGAGCTTCAGCGAGCCGCCTATGATAAACGGAAAGGTTAGCGGCGTTCCGAAGAATGTGCCGGCAGCGGCGGCGATAAGATTTCCCCGAAAAAACTTTCCGAGCAGCATGGCATAAATAATGTGAAAGCCGAAAAAAGGCGACCAAGAGGCAAACACGCCGTAAGCCAATCCGCGAGAAATGCGCGTTGGGGAATCCGGCAGGCGCTTAAGACGGTGGCCGATATAGGTAAGCGAGCGCTTCCAGCCTGCACGGGGCAAGACATAGCTGCGAATGGATTCAACCCAGTGCAATTTTTCGCGGCGCTTAAAGACCATAACGACTTTGATTACCTTCTTTCATCACCTTTGCCATCAGTTGCGGCCAGCTCGCATAGACTTGAATCGCGAAAACGGACAACCTCGGCAACGTCCGAATCTGCATTGAGCGCAGTCTCTACGTTGGTGAGATGTTCAATGTCTCGCACCATAATGTCTAGCCGAATTCTGTAAAAATCCGGTTTACGAGCTGTAAATTTTATATTGACGATGTTGGACCCATGCTCTCCGATGAGCGTGCATATCCGGCCAAGAACGCCTGCATCATTTGCCATAGCCACTTCGATCTTGGTTTCATTGCAGGCAAGGCTAGAATCGGACGACCATCGCAAATCCACCCAGCGGCGGTCATTGCCCTCAAATTGTTCCAGAATCGGACAATCAATCGCATGGATCAACACACCGCGCCCGGGCATGGCTATCCCGACAATGCGCTCACCGGGCACAGGGGCACAACAAGGCGCCGGCGTGGCGGACTGGTTGGGCTGCAAGCCAATCACCCGGTCTTCGTCGGCTGCGGGGCCGGGGCTGGCACCGGATTTCACCAATTCTGGATATAGGGTTTGCACCAGCTCAGAGCCGCTAATTTGAGCGGCACCGATCTCTGCCAGCAGGGCTGAACCGCTCGCAAGATTAAACAGTTTGGCGGCGGTTTCTATTGCCTTATCAGTCGGCTTTTTGCCAACACGCCCAAGCGATACGCGGGCAATCTCCCGGCCGAGCCTTATATTGGCCCCGCGGTGCTCATCCCGCATATAGCGCCGAATAGCGGATTTGGCGCGTCCGGTAACAACCATATCTTCCCAGCTAGGCTGGGGGCGCTGACCCTCGGCACGGATGATCTCGACGGACTGGCCATTGCGGAGCTTTGTCCAAAGCGGAACGCGCTGGCCATTCA
>Ga0316205_10002398_pt1 | contig 19686 bp, 22 predicted proteins | sample 3monthpyrite_MG_FD_204941 | JGI IMG/M metagenome (GOLD analysis project Ga0316205, IMG submission 204941) | Microbial mat bacterial communities from mineral coupon in-situ incubated in ocean water Damariscotta River, Maine, United States -... | ecosystem: Environmental > Aquatic > Marine >... | reverse complement strand
CTTACTGCTAAAAGCCAGCCCCATAGCTCACTACGAAAACGATTGACCTGTTGACTAAACGTCGATTGGTTTTCCAACACCTGAAATATATAACGATTCAGCTTTCCCTCATTACTCTCCCAAGCAACAGTAAAACTCTGACTAAGGTACTCTTCCCCGCTTTCATTAGAAAGACGTTGAAAATGCCATTTAGCAATATCATCATGAATATAGCTCGGTAATAGTAAACTAATAGCTGATTGAGATCGCCAAACCGTGGTGCCAGACGACGAGTAAATACTGGCGTACAACCCTGATTGTGGTGATGAAAGCCTGGGATCAGGAAGGGGCTCTGAAACACTCAGGCCTAGCGCCTGGTCGTCAAAATCTGCTGCAGCCAGTAAGGCGTATATCTGGCCCTTCAAGCGTTCACGCACTGCATCTTCAGCACTATGGTAAAACGCACGATCAAGCACCAGACCCGTGACACCCAGAAACACAAACAAGACTATACTGGCAGACAATAATAACCGCCGGCTCAGGGTCATGCTGTTTGCTCTGATGATCGGGGGATTGCAAAGCGATAGCCGCGGCCACGTAAGGTCTCTATGGGCTTATGCTCGTTATTAGGGTCAATTTTTTTACGTAAACGTCCAACCAGCACTTCGACTACATTACTGTCCCGGTCAAAATCCTGGTGATAAATATGTTCTGTCAGCTTAACTTTTGAAATCACCTCGCCGGCATGTAACATCAAGAATTCAAGAATACGATATTCGTAGGCCGTCATTTCAATTTTGTCACCCTCAACCAATACCGATTGTGCCGTCATATCGAGCAAGATCGGGCCACATTGAATTTGTGATTGAGCCCAGCCGGAAGAACGCCTCAGCAAAGCACGAATTCTGGCTAGCAGCTCTTCTTCACTGAAGGGCTTAACCATATAATCATCGGCTCCTGCCTCCAGCCCCTCCACCTTCTCCTGCCAACGCCCTCGGGCAGTCAATATGAGTACCGGAAAATCCTTCCCCTGATTACGCCAGGATTTAATAACATCAATACCCGACATTTTAGGCAAGCCAAGATCGACAACGGCAAGATCATAAGGATACTCCTCCCCCTGATACAAACCTTCTTCACCATCAACGGCTGTTTCTACTATGAGCCCGGCTTCAGTCATTGTTTTAGCCAACTGCTGCCGTAATGTGTCTTCATCTTCAATCAGTAATATACGCATACTTAACCCTTGGAATATGAATAACTGAAAGAATTACTTAGCCTTGATTCGATAGGTTTTCACTACCCCTGATGGCAATAACACCTTTATAACGTAATACGAATTAACTTGACTGGCTCTTAGTACACGCCCACCGGTTCGCTTCTGGATACTGGCTACAGCCTGATCGATACCCCTGGCCTGACCGCCCTGGTTATTTTTGCCTTTAGCTGCAAAACTGCTCTCAACAGGTATTGTCATTCCTACCATAACCAGCAAGGTCGGCAACAAAACAAATTTGAGCATGATCGCTTTAGACATTGTCATAAACTACACCTGTGTGATTATTATCCGAGTATCAATAAACTGATCACCCGGCCTGATTTATTCAAGCACCACCAGTTTAACACGCACCTTGATTTTTTTTCCTGGATGATTGTTCATAAAGGTATCATATTCGTGACCATTATAACGATAGCCGACTTTATACCCTTGCAATCTATCCTCTTCTTCATAACGATTGACTGTACGACAAACCGTTTCCGTTTCTACGTGACTGCCTGCGTTACGAGAATTATTTCCGGCAATATCCTTACCAATTTTACTTCCTAACAGAGTACCTACTATGGTTGCAGCCGCCTTACCGTGTCCCTTGCCAACCTGGTGTCCTGCGACACCTCCAAGAATACCGCCGACCAGCCCACCTGCATGCCGGTCGCCACGGTAACCATGCTCTACCGTTCTTTCTTCATCCCAACATTCTTGCTCAGGCCGATTAATGCGCACTGTTTTATAAACAGGCTCTACATAAGTCACTTTGGCATAATCTTGAAAGCGTGGAGAGGACGTTTTAGTATGTCCCGCAAACACAGAGCCACTAACAAACATAAAACCTGTTATGGACACTAATAATAGTTTGTGTAAATTGAGCTGCATTTTAATCTCCTTCATCGCCTGTTTGATATGAGTATGAATAGAGATTACACCCGACAAACTGAACCCTGGCTGAACGCTGATAACCACCTGGCCAGTAAAACCCGGATGATTCGACGCATCCCATATTCTCAGCGCTTCAAATAGTTTATCTATTTGTTTTAACAATAATTATCAATTTACCCTCGATAGCGTATAAATATTGAATAATCACGCAGCTTTTTCTATTTTACGTCAAATTAAACCGATTTATTGATTCTATATGTTGACAAAAGCAGCTTTTTTTTAGAAGCTTGACCTACATTCTGATGAAGGGGACACTATGTTGAGCGAAGGGTTAAACACTAATATTGAGCGACGTTCTCAATCGCACTCACTGATTGAAGAGCTGGTAGTAACGCGCAATCAAATGCTGTCTTTATTTACGCAGCTGGCAGAGCTCAAACCCTTTCAGCCTGACGAGGGAACTTGTGAAATATTGCAGGAATTTTGTGAAACATTGGTCGACTACACTTTGCAAGCCCACCTGAATTTATACAGACATATCGAGGAAAAGCTGGAAAAACGCAAAAAAGTCCTGCAATTAGCTGACAGTATTTACCCTCGCATACTGGCTACCACTGAAATAATCTCCAACTTCAATGACTCATATGAAGAAATCAATGGTGATCTGGATGCCTCCCATCTGGAAAAGGAGCTTTCAGAACTCGGAGAAGCACTGGCCATTCGTATCGAACTTGAGGATCAATTGATTGAAGTACTAACGCATCGCATGCCATCAGTGGAGAACATCAAAAGCCTTAACTCCTGATTTCTGAAATTCAGCTGGAAAAATAAGCCTTTATGGTTAACACCTTAGCTTTCAGGCTTATCTTTTTTCTTTGTTCTGGCAATCATATCTAATGGCACGACCACTTCACTCTGCGCTTTAGGCTCATCTATATACCTTGGCCGCATATTCATTTCTCGTCCGGAGTCCTCAGCCAACTCCTGCTCTCGTTGAGTAATCAGGCCCAGGCAGTCACGAATCCCAATAATGGTATTATCCCCTAAAGGGTGCTTCAATCCTGGCGTTGTTGCAGTATCTTTAACCACATTGGTTAACACTACTTTTACAGCCTTAAGTATTAACTCTTCTCTACTTGGCTCATGCTCACTCATGAAGACTCCTTCGGTCAGGATTATATGTAAAAAAACAGGCTGCAATAATAACGATGTACGCCCTCATAATCCAGATTATTCACTACAAAACAGGACTAATGGGTAAGCTCTGCAAGTATTGGATCGGGAAACAAGGCTTATACACCTTCATTTAGCAAGGGTAATGAAAACTCAAAGAAACCTTCAACCTCGCCTGCAGCTCCCGTATAATGCCCCTATTCACAACAAATAACGACCGGACGGTACCATGCCTTATTTTGTTTACAACGTATTTCCCAACAAAAAACTTGAGCTCATCGAACAATTTTCTACTTATCGAGAAGCGCGAAATGATGTCCATGATCGACGTAAGGCACTCTCAGAGGATGCCGACTATACCGTCCGACTCGTTCATGCCAAACATGAAACTGAGGCAGAACGCTTACTAAACACAGACAGAGAACCTCGCCCAATGGGTGAAGAATTCTGAACGATCGGGCTGCCCTAGATCAGGCAACCCGATGACCCACTCTTATCCACGTCCTCGCCTCGTCAAGACACATTGCTAATCATGGTGTCTGTAACTAAAAGAGTAATAGGGCGAAATGTTATACCAGAGTCCATAACTGGATGAAGGATAATTATTGTAGTGCCCGTAATTACGATGTTGATGTCTACGGTGATGCCTATTATGCCCTCGATGACCGTGTCCATGCTGAGCACGATGATGCTTGTTGCGGCGGTAATCATGTCCATCATGGCGTCGATGTGACGTTTTATAACGCCTGTCTTCATGCTTAGCATCTCTGCGATCATGGCGTCTTTCATGACGAACATTCTGCTCGACTTTATGCTTACCATAGCGATGACCAGAGGTTTCACTATTCTTCGCAGCTAGCACGGGTGCAGAAATAACCACCATGACTGCCGCGACAATGATATTTTTTGAAGTTGTCGAATATTTCATTTTCCACCTCCATCAGGTGTTGTTAGCGCACTCCTCGTTTAGCAGTGCTTTTCTGATCTACGCTGACAGATTACGCCGACGAAGCTGAACCGTGGCTGAATAGTGAATTATATCTTATAATTTTTTTCACGAGCAGCACTTCTCTGCTTTGGGTATAATAGGCCAGCTATCAAAAAATTATTTAACCACATGATTTTATTCTCAAATTTCAAAAAGGCCGGACTTGGTAATAATGGACGAAAATGAATACAGAGACTTATACCACTCCGTCAATCAACTGCGATGCTGCTTTGAAAAAGCCATACTAACTCGCCGTTTCGGCTGTGCGAAGCTGGTTAAAATAAATATAGCAGACCGAGAAGCCGCTGCCTGCTCCGATCCTGATGCACAAATAGAATGCAAAACATTACTAGGCTTACTGAGAAAAAATGCGGCATTTACATTGAAAACAGCTAGCACACATAACGCCCTACCCCATGCTAAAGAAATCCGGGCGCAGTGTGGAGGACTGGCGGGATTGGCTCATACACTAAATGCAGAAGACGAACCTCCAACAGGTGTAAAAGATATCCATGGCTGCATTCAGGAGGCTAAAATAAATTTTGGGGACCTACAGCAACTACCTTACACCGATATCGTCAAAGTCATCGCGCATTTTGAGGGGCGTAAAAAAAGACAGCGAAGACGCTAGCCCGCATTTCTCACCAGGATCGTGGAATCAGGGGCCGCTCTGGAGCGAAAGACGTAGCCCGGCTACGGCTTGAGTGAAGAGCAAGCCAGCAGACACGAAGACAAGCCTGAACCACGATAGGCCATCCCAAATAGCACTCTGTCTTTTTAGAATTGAAAGTTTCTCGATAGTCCTGATGTAATGACCGTTACCTTCTGCCGCCTGGTGAGAAATGCAGGCTATCTCAACACCCCTTTTTTATATCCAACTTGCAAGCCATAGACGGAACCTTAAACCTGCTTCGGTACTATAACCCATCTCGATAAAACGAATTTGTCCATCCGCATCCAGAATAAAACTGGCCGGCACTCCTTTAACGCCATACGTTAAAGCGATACTGGCATTCGCATCTGAAATGACAGGAAAATCCAACCCCTGCGCTGTCAGATATTCCACTATCTCTTCTTGCTCACCCGATTGCATTGCAATGGTTATGACAGCATGATCCTTTGCAATATTATTGATACTTTGTTCTTCCAAACGGCATATACCACACCAGGTAGCCCAAAAATGAACCATAACAGGCTTACCTTGGTAACTGGATAACAAAACCGGAGAACCGTCCAAATACTGTGATGAAATCATAGGAGCTTCACCATCGGCTACATTGCGCTGGACGTACGCCCTTACAACCAATAAAACGACCAGTACTAACACAATGGGTAATGCAGGTTTGACCCGCCTGTAAGATTCTATGAAAATTGACACAACAACGCTCCTAATCTCATCGGCAACTCAATTTATTGTTGAAATACAATAGCTAACACTCTATGCTTGATTCATTAAAAATTATTATAATTAATTAATATCATGAATGATGATAACAAACTAGAACTCAATATTGGGGATTCCCTACAGCTCCAGTTTGTCGCTGACGAAAATAAACGTCGGTATTATAGTAAAGTTATTGGTTACCTTCAGGGACATAGTGTCTTGATCACAACCCCGAGAGTGGAAGGTAACATCATCATCGTACGTGAAGACCAAATGGTCATCGTAAGAATGATGACAGGCAATCAGGTGTACGGATTCACCACTCAAATACTCAGTACTAATCTCAGGCCTTACCCTTACCTGCATCTGGCCTACCCCAAGAACCTGGAACACATAACAGTACGCAAGGCAGAAAGAATATCCACTCGCCTGATCGGTTCGGCAGAAAGTGAAACCAGTGAAGCCTCAGAAAATATTTCTCACTCAGTAGTTATCATCGACATGAGTACCAGTGGAGCCATGATAGAAGTCAAGAAACCTATTGGCGAAGTCGGTGATATCATGACACTTTCTACAAAAATTGAGGTAGGAGGAAAAGAAGAATATATTGCAATCCCTTGCGTGATCCGAAATGTTATACACAAAGATACAGACAACCATTACAAACACGGCATAGAATTCCAGCTGCTCGAACAAAAAGACCATTTCGTGTTATACGGCTATGTATACGAACAAATGCTGGCCAATATGAAAAAATAATTGCAGATCAGAAACTCATTGTCTTTACGATGATCATTAGATAATAGCTCGCGAAATAACTCAGTAACTGACTTTTTCAGCCAACCACCTCCACAACGAAACTTATTTTACTTGCCTGAAAAAATACCTTTCAATTTTCCTAACAAACCATCGTCTGACTCTCCCGTGCTTTCCAGTTGCTCACGTTCTCGTAACTCTGCTAATGAACGCTTAATATCATTGGTTTCTTTTTCATGCGTCTCAGTAAATTCTATCGAAGGCGATATTCCACCAACATTGGACTCAAGCACTTTACTTCGAGTAGCGGCAACTTGTTTGGCTTTTTCAATATCCATTTCAAACATGGCCGTGTTTTCATAATTTTGACGCTCGAACACCTCATCCTCAACTTCATAGTCTTCGGGATTTGTTTCGTTATGCTGGTCATCCTTTTCCGCATTGCTATCATTGTTATTTGTCTTTTTGTTCATCGTGATCATTATAAGCCAGCGTCAGACAACACGTATGTTGCAATAGCGTTAAAGATACCACTAAAATAATAAATTACACAGTAGCACTCAGGAATGCAGACTTATATTTAACAATATTATGCGTGTTTTGTCTATCCAGACTTACTGTAATGAATTTAACCGTAATCAATTACTTAGCGCTTTATCTCCAATCACAATACCCATAAAAACAACCTGAAAATGGGATCAGAGTGGCTTCCAGACTTAACTAATAAAATAGGGGAAAGACACATATACCTCTCTAGCTGAAAACACTAATTTAAGCACTATCGAGCGTGGAAGCTTATGTCAGTCTCAACTGATAAATTACGAGTAATTCCGAGACCATTTCAGAAAAGTAAAATGTGGACTAGAAAATGGTGGCTACACCTAGATTTGAACTAGGGACCCCATCATTATGAGTGATGTGCTCTAACCAACTGAGCTATGTAGCCTTATTCATTTTTCTCGTAGAGAAGTATTGCAGATTGACACGATTTCACTTGAAGAAAGGAAATTAATCAACTGACTCTTCTGTCTTCATACTAACTTCAAGCGATCGAGAATTCAGTAAGAAAACTGGACATACCGATCGGCTTTCATGAAGAGTTGGGTAAGATACAGGATTTTTACCTGAAAGTAAAAACCCCAAAAAAAAAAAATTACACCCTAGGTAAGTAATTGTTTTAATTGCTATTACTACTAACTCACCAATATCAACTTTAAGGCATTGGTGCCACCTGCATCTCCCCGCAAGTCACCTTTGGTTATAATTAGCTTGTCACCAGCCACTACTGCGTCGGCATTTTTCAATTCATCAATCACTTCCTGATTAAAGCTGACGTGCTCGCTCGCTTTCGGGTTATGCGTAATTGGGTAAACCCCCCGATATAAGCTGATCCTGGTGCGCGTCTCAGGATGGGTGCTAAGTGCATAGATAGGCACCCCGGACGAGATACGAGACATATACATCGCCGTCGCACCGGATTCTGTCAGCGTTGCAATGCATTTGGCGCCCAGATGATTAGCAATATACATCGCAGCCATCGCGATACTTTCATCAAAGTACTCGAAGGTCTCTCCCAACCGGTGATGCGACATCATCACAGTATGCTCGCGCTCAGCACGACGACACACTCGATCCATGTTCTGTACTACTTTTAATGGATACTTACCTGCTGCAGTTTCACCTGATAACATGACTGCATCAGTACCATCCAGTACAGCGTTAGCCACGTCAAACACTTCAGCACGTGTTGGTACCGGACTGCTAATCATTGAGTCCATCATTTGAGTCGCCACAATGACTAAACGATTAGCAGAACGGGCTTTTTTAATAATCATTTTTTGCAGTGCGGGTAAATCAGCATCATCGCGCTCAACGCCGAGATCTCCACGCGCCACCATGACACCATCCGCAGCGGCCACAATCTCATCGAGATTATCAATGGCCAACGCAGTCTCAATTTTCGCAACAATGTGACTATGACCACCACCCGTATTGATAAGATTCCGCACACGTTGAATATCATCTGCAGTTTTAACAAAACTGGGTGCTATGTAATCTGCTTGTTGTTCTACAGCAAAAGCAATATCAAGCTCATCGCGTTCCGTTAATGCATCCGCCGTCAATCCACCGCCTTTACGGTTCAGTCCTTTCTTCCCGGATAACGGCCCACCAACGATGACTTTGCAATCGATGCGTTTATCTGTCACGTTTTGAACCAGTAACTCAATCAAGCCATCATCTAACAGAAGCAAATCGCCTTCATCTACATCTTTTGGCAAATCTTTATAGGTGACGCTCACACATTCTTGAGTGCCTTTATTAGGATTCATCTGTGTATCGAGGCTAAACAAATCGCCATCAGCCAAATGAATTTTACCGTTCTCAAATTCTCCGGTACGAATTTCCGGCCCCTGTAAATCAATCAGAATACCAACCGTTTTACTATACTTACGGTTATATTCTCTTACAAAGGCAATGCGTTGCTTATGTTCTTCATGGCTACCATGAGACATATTGCAACGAAAGGTATTCACTCCGGCTTCGATGATTGCGGCTGTTACACCATTTTTATCGGTGGATGGCCCGAGTGTGGCCACTATTTTAGTGCGCCTGGGCTGAGTCATTATTTTTCCTTTTTAGCATTAAAATTATTCGGCTTAATGTTTAGTGTTTGTAAGATTTATGTTCAAAATCATCATTAATGTGAAAACGCATTACACTACAAATCTCTCAATATTCTCTTTCAATGTACTGATAATATATCACACCTATATTACAAGGCGTTCTCGTATATTCAAGTGACAATGTTATGATTCAACCTCTGCAAGCCACCTGGAGAACATCCAGTCAACTCATGAATGGACATCGAAAGGCTTCCTAGACATTGAATCGGAAATGCATCACATCCCCGTCTTTAACAATATATTCTTTGCCTTCAAGTCTTAACTTACCGGCTTCCTTGGCTCCCTGCTCACCCTTATGCTCAATAAAGTCGTCATAAGCAATCACTTCAGCGCGAATAAACCCTTTTTCAAAGTCAGTATGAATAACCGCTGCTGCCTGTGGTGCTGTTGCTCCCACACGTACCGTCCAGGCACGTACTTCCTTCACACCAGCAGTAAAGTAAGTTTGCAAACCCAGCAGACTGTAACCCGCACGTATCACCCGGTTCAGGCCTGGTTCCTTTAAACCCATTTCTGAAAGGAATTCAGACATTTCGTCTTCATCCAGCTCGATGATTTCAGATTCCATTGAAGCGCACACAGGTACAACAATCGCCTCTTCCTGCACGGCAAAATCCCTTACCTGGTCCAGATAAGCGTTATTTTCAAATCCGTCTTCTGCCACATTCGCAATGTACATAGTGGGTTTAATGGTTAATAAATGCAGCTCATACAGCCGGCTGACATCATCTTCATCCAGCTGCATTGAGCGCACTAACAAACCTTCATTCAAATGAGCTTGTACACGTGTGAGCAATGAGCCCAGTGCAATCATTTCTTTATCACCGGATTTGGATTGCTTTTGTGCTTTGAGTAAACTTTTCTCAACTGATTCCATGTCAGCCAGAATCAGCTCGGTATTAATGATTTCGATATCAGATAAAGGATCAACTTTACCGGCCACATGAACAACATCCGTGTCTTCAAAGCAGCGAACTACATGAGCAATGGCATCCGTTTCGCGAATGTTAGCGAGGAATTTATTACCCAGCCCTTCACCCTTGGATGCTCCCGCTACCAATCCTGCTATATCAACAAACTCCATATGGGCTGACTGTATTTTTTGCGGGTTAACTATCGCTGAAAGAGCCTGTAGACGGGGATCTGGTACCGGAACAACCCCCACATTTGGGTCAATGGTACAGAAAGGATAGTTCTCTGCCTGTATTCCTGCACGGGTAAGTGCATTAAATAAAGTAGACTTGCCTACATTCGGCAGACCAACGATGCCACATTTAAAACCCATATTATAAAAGCTCCTAACCACGGAGGACACGGAGCGTCACGGAGTCAATCAATGACTGTCCGCTTCATACCATTATCCAGCCTGGCCATAAAATTTAATTATATTTCAATGCCTTATTGAACCCATAACATACCTCCGTGTACTCCGTGCACTCCGTGGTTAAGCTTGAAGAATGAACCACGGAGGACACGGAGCGTCACGGAGAAAATCATATTGATACCCTCTTAATACCGTTTTTCAGCCTGACTGTATTAAAATTCAATAAGTATCCACGCTTTACGTTCAAAAGCCTGAGATATGTAATAACTTGCGCCAAATGTATGGGTGAAAATGATTCTACTGATTTTAATTCCAATAAAAGTACATTTTCTACAAGTATATCTGCTCTAAATCCAACTCCAACATCCTTACCTTTGTATATAACTGGAATAGGTACTTGCTGCCTTGCAGATATTCCATTCTCTTTTAACTCATATAACAGCGCTCGCTCATAAACTGATTCCAGTAACCCAGGGCCCAACTCACTATGCACAACAAAAGCAGAATCTATAGTAGTTTTAATTAGCTTTTCATCGCAGGTAACACGACACACCGTCTGCTCGTCTATATCCATATACATACAACCTCCGTGTACTCCGTGCTCTCCGTGGTTAAAAGCTTATAACTATTGGCTATGCAGCTCGTTCATTGCCTTGTCCCATTCGCCATTAACGACTTTTTCCAATACCTTAACGGCACGATCAATCGATGACTCTATTTCGATCTGCTCATCCCGTGTTGCCTGGTGTAAAACATAATCATGTACTCGAGATTTATCGCCGGGATGTCCAATGCCGATACGCAAACGTGCAAAATCCTTGCTGCTCATTTTTTCAATGGTATCACGCAGGCCGTTATGCCCTCCGTGCCCACCGCCTCGCTTAAGGCGTACCGTTCCTGGTGGAAGATCAAGTTCATCATGCACGACTAAAATCTGTTCCACAGGAATTTTATAAAAACGTGAAAGTGCTGAAATTGCCTGACCACTCAAATTCATAAAGGTGTCAGGTTTCAGAAGCCAGACATCCTGACCACCGATATGGGCTTTGCAAGCATCACCATGGAATTTACTTTCCGGAAGAGGATTAGCATGAAATGCTCGAGACAATTCATCAATAAACCAGAACCCGGCATTATGCCGGGTTTGATCGTACTTTGAGCCTGGGTTGCCCAGGCCCACTATCAGTTTAATAACAGTCGCATTCATACCAGGGGACTGGCCGCTTGAATTAAGCGGTGTTTACTCTCCAGTCGGTTCGGCACCAGTGTCAGTTTCCGCACCCGCATCTGCTTCCGCTTCAACTTCTTCAGTGTCTTCGCTAACACTACGTGGTTTGCTAATACTAACAATAGCGAGGTCATTACCATGAGACAGGGCCACCAGATCAACACCGTTGGGCACCTTGACCTCAGATAAATGAATCGACTCGCCTAAATGAAGTTCTGTAAGATCAACCTCAATATATTCGGGTAGATCCTTTGCAAGACAACTTACTTCAACATCTGTTGCCAAACGCGCAACGAGTCCACCTTCCTGTTTAACGCCCACGGCAGTTTCTTCATTAATGAAATGCAGAGGGACATTCATGTTCAGAACGGTCTTATTATCTATGCGCATAAAATCAGCATGCAAGATAACCGCTTTATATGGGTGGCGTTGAAGATCTCGCAATACGACACTTTCAGGCTTTCCATCCAGATTCATGGTCAGTACATGTGAATAAAAAGCTTCATTGTCGAGGTGACGAATAAGTTCTTTCTGTTCAATGGATATTGTCTGAGGCTCATTAGTGCCACCGTATACAATGGCTGGTACTACTGCAGTTCGACGTAGGCGGCGGCTCGCACCCTTACCCATATCCGTACGAACAACAGCATTAAGTTCAAATGATTCTTTCATGTTTATTCTCCTGAGAATATAAACCTGCCATAATCGCGACCAATATGGACAGGCAAAACGAGGCGGGATTATATAACATTTATCGGGGATTAGGAATGAAGAACAAGAAACAAAGCTGAAAATCAGAAAAAACAATAACTTAAAGATATTTTCCCAAAAACTGAAGGCCCCACCCTGGCACCTAGCACCTGATCTTAATCCATATAAAGCGAACTAACTGATTCCTCATTACTGACACGGCGCATGGTTTCACCCAACAGCTCTGAAATGCTCAGTTGGCGTATACGAGTACAATGCCGGGCTTCATCACTCAGCGGAATGGTATCAGTTACCACTAGCTCATCCAGCTTGGAATTCTCGATATTAGTAATCGCCGAGCCAGACAGTACTGGATGGGTAATATAAGCAATCACCTTTTTGGCGCCGTGATCTTTAAGGGCATCAGCGGCCTTGCACAGAGTTCCAGCAGTGTCGACAAGATCATCGATCAACACACAACTACGGCCTCCAACTTCGCCGATGATGTTCATCACTTTCGCTTCGTTCGCGCGTGGGCGTCGCTTATCAATAATGGCTAGATCTGCGTCATCCAGTCGTTTGGCCAGCGCCCTGGCACGTACGACGCCCCCGACATCCGGTGATACCACCATCAGGTCAGGGTACTTTTGCCGCCAAATATCGCCAAGCAAAATGGGTGAAGCATAAACATTATCAACAGGTACATCGAAGAAACCCTGGATCTGGTCAGCATGAAGATCAACCGTTAAAACGCGATCAGCTCCACCCTGTGAAATCATTTTCGCCACAACTTTAGCGGTAATAGGCACACGTGCAGAGCGCGGTCGACGATCCTGACGGGCATAACCAAAATAAGGAATTACGGCTGTAATACGCCAGGCAGAGGCGCGTCTCAGGGCATCCATCATGACCATTAATTCCATCAGATTATCATTAGTAGGCGCACAGGTGGGTTGCACAATAAAAACATCCGCACCGCGGACATTTTCCATCACTTCAAACATGACTTCGCCGTCACTGAACTGTTCAGTGATAGATTTACCTAATGAAAGATTAAGATACTGAGCGATTGAACGAGCCAGTTGCGGATTGGAATTACCCGAGAAGACCATCATTCTTCCCGATGTACCTTGACTGTTATCAGAAACTACCATACTAACCAACCCGCGTGACTGAGATTAATTGCTTTCCTTGACAGAATATTAATGCTTTATGGCTAATGCGGCAGGATTGTTCAGGGCTACGCCCTTCGTCCTCAACGGTAAACCGCTGTCGAGATTCGCTATGCGAATAGATCGAACCCTACCATTACTGTGACTTTTCTACTTACAACACTATGAGTCAGGTTAAATACACTCATTCTAATATGGCTGGGGTGGCAGGATTTGAACCTGCGCATGCGGGGATCAAAACCCCGTGCCTTACCGCTTGGCGACACCCCATTTATCAGGTCAGGAAGGCTTGGTCTTCCTGTTTTAATCTTGTTATCAAAGGCGACTGATTCAAGCCTTTTGCGACAAATCCTGTCCAGCCCACTGGCATTTGCTCACAAATGTGATGGGCATCAGCTTCAGTCATCATGCCTGTAAATACGCAGGCACCGGTTCCGGTCATTCTCGTTGGAACCTTGCAGGATTCCAGGTGATCCGCATGTGCTTTCATCCAGTCAATCGCATCAGCAACATCCTGATACCGACGAGCTACCAGCGTTTCGCAATCATTAATACCCTTCCCCTGCAGGAAGTCCGCTATTTTGATAGGACTGCTGTTGCGTGTCAATTCCTGATCAGAAAAAACTGCAGCCGTTGACACGTGCACGGCCGGGACAATAACACAGAACCAGGATTCATCCAATGCAATATCTTCTAATTTCTCGCCCACACCTTCAGCCCAGGCTGCATTCCCATGCACAAATACGGGCACATCTGCACCCAGCTGCAAACCCATGTTGGCCAATATTTTTTCAGAAAGATCCAATTGCCAGAGATAATTTAATGCTACTAATACAGTTGCCGCATCCGAACTGCCTCCTCCGAGACCACCACCCATGGGTAAATGTTTGTGTAGCGTGATATCCACACCGAGCGGGGTTTCTGATTGCTGCTGTAATAAATGTGCCGCACGTAACACCAGGTTTTGCTCTGGAGCGACTCCAGGGATGTCTGCCAGCAGACAGATTTCGCCATCGCTACGCACAGAGAAATCAAGCAAGTCTGAATGATCCAGAAACTGGAAAACAGTTTGCAGCAAATGGTAACCATCAGCCCGTTGCCCGACGATGTGCAGGAAACGATTGATTTTTGCAGGTGCCGGCCAACCTTTACTGATTAAATTTGCCATTTTCTGATCACTATTTTGAGAGATAAATCCTCATGTTCGAGCAACACTTTTTGAGGCAAGGCTAAACCTTTTAACTCTTGGTAACGTAAAAAACTGATATTCCAGCCGGATTGTTTCAAACTATTCAAACGCCCCTGAGCATCAAGATCCAATTTTCCCTGAATATTGACCAAAGGGCTGGGTATACCCGTAATCCAGTAACGCAAATTTTTCATGGGCAACATCCAGCCAAACTGTTGCTGGATCAATGCTTCCGGGTCTGGCGTGAAATGGGCCTGAGTATTGGAAGAATGCTCCAGCATGACACCACCCTCAACAGAATAAACGTGCAAATTACCAGCTCCCATCGGGGCGATAATACGCATATCATACTGTGCATCGGATTGTTGCCAGTGCAGGTCACCCGGCCAGGCTTCATCAGCGGTATACAAACCTACTCGACCTTGAATTTTCCAGTCCTTAAGATTCATAACCAAAGAGCGATGCTGCTCCCACGCCAGCTGCCGGGAATCTTCAGGCACGACAGGCTGACGGGCACAAGCGCCCAGCAACATAATCAATAAAAACGGGAATAAATAACGGAACACTATTGACTAAAACGTTTCAAAACATCTTTTATATGAATGCTGTCGGGCTTAGCTTCAAGTGCTTTATTCCAGACTTCGGCAGCTTCTTTTTTCAAGCCCGTGACCCATAACACTTCACCCAGATGAGCAGCGATTTCATCGTCCTGCATAATCTTCAGAGCCTGGCGCAAGTAGCCAACTGCTTCGCGTGCTTTCCCCATCCTGAACAGCACCCAGCCCAGGCTGTCTAATACCGCTGGCTCCTCTGGAGCCAGCTTATAGGCTTGTTGAATATATCCATGCGCCTCTTGTAAACGATCAGTTCTGTCAGCCAGTGTGTAACCCAGGGCATTCAATGCATGAACATTTTCCGGGTCGGTTGACAGTATTTTTTTAAGATCAGCCTCTGCCAGGTCAAGCCTGTCCATTTTTTCAGCTAACAATGAACGCGCGTACAACAAATCAGCATTATCTTTGAATCGGTTCAGACTATTATTAGCAACTTCCATAGCCTGTTTCTCTTCACCCACCTTGGATAATATGTCGATCTCGACCACATACAAACGAATCGATAGATTAGGGTCTTGCGTATGCATACCTTGCAAGTAGCCCCTGGCCTCATCAACTTTCTTCTTCCTGGCCAGTAGTCGTGCCACCCGAATTCCAGCATCTATTTTATTTTGGCCATGCTGAACCTGTTTATACCAGGCAATCGCTTCCGTAAATTTTTTACGATTCTCGGCAATATTGCCCAAATAAAAATAGGATTCAAACACGCGCTTATGTTTTGCTATCAGTTGTTTGAAATACTTTTCCGAAGTTTTGAATTTACGTTGTTCTAACGTCAGGAGAGCAATAGCGTAAATAATATCCGTGTTTTCAGGGATTACTTTCAGTACCAACTTAAATTGTTTCAACGCATCATCATAACGCTTCGCTACCGCCAGCAATCGAGCATAAGCAGCTCGATGGGTACTGGATTTAGGATTCTCATCCACTAGCTTACGCATAGTAGCAAGTGCTGCATCCGTTTCACCTTGCATCATCTGAATACGAGCCAGTAAAGACCTGGCGGCCTCGTAGTCAGGCTTGATTTTTATCGCGTGTCCGATATGCGTTCTAGCCGGAGGATATTGTTTTGATTGGAAGGCCAATCGCGCATAGGCAAAATGCGCATGTGGATTATTATTGTAATTACTCACCACACGATCCATGAGTGACAACACGGCTTCCTTGTCCGTTTCATTATTCAGCAATGCCACTAGATGACCAAAACCCTGAATTTTACTTTTGGCAGTCAACTTGAGAACGAGATCTACGGCATCAACGGCTTTATCGAGCTGCTTGTTCCGTAAATACAAAATAACCAGGGAATGATGTACATCCAGGCTCTTGGGTTGCAACTCAGCCCATCGCTCTGCGGCTTTCATGGCTGATGGGTAATCTCGAGCAAATGAAGCCACCCGAGTGGCTCGCTCAGCAATAGCGGGGTCATCCGTGGCATTGGCCGCTTTCAGATAAGACTGTACGGATACAGCTAATTCTCCCCTTTGGGCCGCCATTTCAGCCAACATCAATAAATACACCAGATCGGCATTTTCCTGATATTGCGTCTGAACATTACTTCCAGCTCCCACCTTTGTATGAACAAGACCCTGCTGAGTATTTTGCTGCGACGGCTTTACCGCATTTGTGGTAATATTGCAGCCCTGAACTACCAACAAGGATAAGCCTGACAAGATGACGGCGGTGGGTTGCATCAAATGCATTTTCTTAAATAAGGTCATTTCAACCTGAATCCTTTTAATTTATCCGTTTAAACAGAATGTTGCGGCTTTTTTATACCATAGCATTAATTTCTAATGACGGAAATTTTTACATTGCTGACTTGTATTGACCACACAATTGCCGCAAAATTGCCGATTTATTATACAAATTACATTCAATGTCACTGATTACATTAGGAATTAACCACAAAACAGCGCCAGTAGAGTTGCGCGAACGGGTTGTTTTTGCCCCTGATAAGTTATCAGATGCATTAAAAAAACTAGCCGCGCTCCATCCTGTCGAAGAAGTGGCCATTCTCTCTACCTGTAATCGTACCGAATTGTATTGCACCATTGATGGCTCAGATACAGACTCAGTGATCAACTGGATGAGCCAATATCACAAAATTGATGCCAACGAACTAAAAAATTACCTCTACACTTACCCTGAAAATGACACCATTCGCCATATGTTCAGGGTGGCTACCGGACTGGATTCCTTGATCCTGGGTGAACCCCAGATTCTCGGACAAATGAAGGACTCCTATCACGAAGCCATGAAAGCCGGCACACTCGGCTCTACCTTGGGTCGCCTTTTTCAGCATACCTTCACAGTCGCCAAGCAAATTCGAACGGATACAGCCATTGGCTCTAGCCCCGTTTCTGTTGCGTTTGCCGCTGTTCGCCTCGCCAGACAAATATTCAGTGATATGGATAAGCAAACTGCATTACTGATTGGCGCGGGTGAGACCATCGAACTAACAGCTCGACATCTGCATGACAACCAAATTGGACGCATGGTTATCGCTAACCGCACCGTCGAACGCGCCCACAACCTGGCAGGGCAATTTGATGGTTATGGCATAGCATTATCTGAAATTCCAGCTCATCTGGCTGAAGCTGATATTGTAATCACCTCTACCGCCAGTCAGGACCCTATTTTAAGTAATGACATGGTCAAGCAAGCGCTTAAACAGCGTAAACACAAACCCATGTTCATGGTCGATATTGCAATCCCCCGTGATATAGATCCCAAGGTAGGTGAGCTGGAAGATATATACCTGTATACAGTCGACGACCTTCGCGATGTCATCAAGGAAGGTCAGAATACGCGACAAGAGGCCGCCAAGCAGGCCGATGAAATCATTGACGTACAAGTTCAACACTTCCTCGCCTGGGCAAAATCACTCAATGCAGTCGATACCATTCGCGAATACCGCAGTAAGGCCGAGTTATCACGAGATGAAGTCATGGATAAAGCCATGCGCCTCTTGCAACAAGGCAAAACACCAGAAGAAGCGTTACAATTTATGGCCAACACCCTGACTAATAAATTACTGCATGACCCCAGCTCCAGCCTACGCGATGCCGCCTCGCAAGGTCGCATGGAACTCATTCGAGCAGCTCAAGAAATATTTAATCTACAAGATAAAAACTAAAATAATCCTATGAAGGCATCTATCCATCAAAAACTTGAGCACATGAGTGCGCGCTTTGAAGAAGTCGGCCACCTACTCTCAGACGCTGATATCATTTCCAACCAAAATAAGTTCAGAGAACTGTCGCAAGAATATGCGCAGCTAAATCCCTTGGTCGACTACTTCAATACCTACAATCAGACATTGGAAGATATAAATAACGCCAAAGACATGGCAAAAGATAATGATCCCGACATGCGCGCCATGGCAGAGGAAGAATTAAAAGCAGCAGATGTAAAAAAACAAGCGCTGGAACTACAACTACAAAAATTATTACTCCCCAAAGATCCACATGATGAAAGCAATATTTTCCTGGAAGTGCGTGCAGGCACCGGAGGGGATGAAGCTGCTATTTTCGCCGGCGACTTATTCCGCATGTACTCTCGCTATGCCGAATTACAACGTTGGCAAGTAGAAATTATTAGCGAAAACCAGGGTGAACATGGCGGATATAAAGAAATCATAGCGCGCATCATTGGCCAGGGCGCTTTCTCACGACTCAAGTTTGAATCAGGTGCTCATCGCGTCCAACGAGTGCCCGAAACCGAGTCGCAAGGAAGAGTACACACCTCTGCCTGCACGGTAGCTATTATGCCTGAGCTGGATGAAGTTGAAGCTATCGATATCAACCCCGCAGACCTGAAAGTTGACACCTATCGCGCTTCCGGTGCTGGCGGACAACATGTTAACAAAACAGATTCAGCCATCCGTATTACTCACTTACCTACCGGGGTTGTTGTTGAATGCCAGGATGAAAGATCGCAACATAAAAACCGCGCTCGCGCGATGTCTTTATTGCAATCTAGGCTGTTATCCGCTGAGCAGGAAAAGCAGCAATCAGCACAAGCTGCCAACCGCAAACTACAAGTCGGTAGCGGCGATCGATCTGAACGTATCCGCACCTACAATTACCCACAGGGTCGAGTCACTGATCACCGCATCAATCTCACGTTGTACAAACTGGATGAAATCATGCAAGGCGAACTTGCGCAAATCATCAACCCTCTAATCAATGAACATCAGGCAGAGCTGCTGGCGGAATTAAGTAACTAGGTACTAGGTACTAGGTACTAGGTACTAATAGCTAGTTGCTAGTTGCTAGTTGCTAGAAAATCACTATTATATTTTTTACCTCTCAACTAGCCACTCGCTATTTTTTTAAAGATGACTGCAAT
>Ga0316205_10002397_pt1 | contig 19699 bp, 17 predicted proteins | sample 3monthpyrite_MG_FD_204941 | JGI IMG/M metagenome (GOLD analysis project Ga0316205, IMG submission 204941) | Microbial mat bacterial communities from mineral coupon in-situ incubated in ocean water Damariscotta River, Maine, United States -... | ecosystem: Environmental > Aquatic > Marine >... | reverse complement strand
CTCTTTACCTAAAAAGGCAAAGTAAAATTAATTAAATTGTTTGTTGAATAGTAAGTGGGGGTCAGCAAAATGCTTTTCAACTATTACAAGCAAAAAAATGTAAAAAAACTCTTTTTTGCTTGTTTTATACCAAGTTGATTAAGTTCTTTCCCACTCAGCGAGAATTAAAAGGCTTAGAGGCAAGGCATTGATTGAAGAGAATGGTTGTTCCCTTTTCAAAATCAATCACGCAGCATATAAGCCTTTTAAACTCGCCCTTTGGGAGCTTGCTCGATGCCCACTAACCGCGTTAAATTTATTTGATTTAGAATGACTAGATCTAAACAAATTTGCCTTGTTATTGAACATCGAGCATAGCTCTGAGTTGGGAAGAAATTTAATCAAATTGGTATTACTCGGTTAAATAACAGAAAAAAACCGTTAATACTTATTAACGGTTTTTTGCTTTATCAACGATTAAATATTTTATGCTGAAGTATCAACTGCTGGAGCAGCTTTTGACACCATCACCATAGCAGGGCGAATTAAACGACCATTTAGCTCATAACCTTTTTGCATTACCGCAATTACAGTATTTGGCGCAACATCTGGTACTTCTTGCATAGACATTGCTTGATGAAACTCAGGGTTGAATGGCTGGTCTTGTGGGTCAACCGCTTTTACGCCAAATTTTTCAAGTGACGAAATTAGTCCTTGCAAAGTTAGCTCAACCCCTTCAATTACAGCTTTTTTGCTTTCATCTTCTTTATCGATACTTTGTAAAGCACGTTCTAAATTATCAACTGTTGTTAACATTTCAGTTGAAAACTTTTCTAAGGAAAACTTACGTGATTTTTCAACATCTTGTGCAGCGCGGCGACGAACATTATCTACTTCAGCTTTAGCACGAATAACTGAATCTTTTTGATCGCTAACTGTCGCTTGTGCTGTTGCTAACGCTAATTCTAACTCATTAATGCGCTCTTGCTCAGCACTAATAACTTCGTGAGCATGCTCATGTTGCTCTTCAATTTGCTCTTCTGCTTGTTGAACAATTTCTTGCTCTAAAGAGGCATTTGCAACTTCTTCAGCAGACGGCTGATGTTCTGATTTTGTTGACTCTGTAGTCATAAAAAACTCCGATTAAAGCTAACTATTTTACAATATTAAAAATATAATGCTGTGTTTATGGGGACTCAGTTATGTGTTTCAAGCCTTCGCCCCAAGAAAATGCAAACATTTTATCAAATACAAACTTTACAAGCCATGCAAATAGGGGGAAACTTCCCACAAAGAGATTTTAACCGCGAATTAACTGTTATGACTCAACACTATAAAACAATTGGCCTTATTGGTAAGCCCAACCATCAAGGCGCAAGTGCCACAATTTTAGCATTGCTAAAATACTTAGCTGAAAATAACTATCAAGTATTAATAGAAAGTTCAGTAGCTAGCTCTTTAACGATAAATGACATTACAGTTTGCACTTTAACAGAGATTGGCGAGCAAGCTGATCTTGCCATTGTAGTTGGTGGTGATGGTTACATGCTTGGCGCAGCAAGGGTTTTAGCTTGCTTTAACATTGGCGTAATTGGCGTAAACAGAGGTAATCTTGGCTTTCTAACCGACCTTTCCCCTGATGATATAATTGAACCTTTAGCGCAAATTTTAGCGGGTAAATCGCGCTCTGAGCAACGTTTTATTATTGAAGCTGAAGTTTACCGTCATGGTAAGTTAAAAAGCTCAAACAGCGCTGTTAACGAAGCGGTTCTACATGCCGGAAAAGTGGCTAGCATGATAGAGTTTGAGGTCTATATTGATAACAGCTTTATGTTTAGCCAACGCTCCGATGGTTTAATTATTTCAACTCCCACAGGCTCTACCGCTTATTCCATGTCTGCTGGCGGCCCTATTCTAACACCTAATTTAAATGCCTTATCACTAGTACCTATGTTTCCGCACACCTTAACCAGTCGTCCTATTGTTGTTGATGGTGACAGTGAAATTAAGCTTATTTTAGCCAATGAAAACCAAGAAAGCTTGCAAGTTAGTTGCGATGGTCATGTTATTTTAGCAGTTATGCCCGGCGATGAAGTCATTATCAAAAAAAGCCCATGTACAATTCGCTTAGTACACCCGCTCGATCACGATTATTTTAATGTCTTACGAAGCAAATTAAGTTGGGGTAATAAACTTTATTAAAAACTGCCCCGAGTAAAAAGTTAATAACCACTGAGCGTCTAATTAATTTCATAAATCACTTGCAAACGCCTTGCTTACTGTATAAATTTACACCTAAGTATTTATACAGTTAAAAGGCGCTCGACTTATGCTTATACAATTAAACATTCAAAATTTTGCTATTGTTAAATCTCTCGATATTGACTGGCAATCAGGCATGACCACTATTACCGGTGAAACGGGTGCAGGTAAATCTATTGCAATCGATGCTTTAGGTTTGTGCTTAGGTGAGCGTGCAGCAACTAACGTCGTTCGGCCAAACAGCAAAAAAGCTGAACTTGCTGCAACCTTTGAAGTACAAAATAATATCAGCGCACAGCACTGGTTAACCCGCCATGATTTATTATTAGACTCAAGCAGCGAATGCATACTTCGCCGCGTAATTTCTGCCGAAGGTCGCTCTAAAGCTTATATTAATGGCAGCCAAGTACCACTGGTGCAGCTAAAAGAAATTGGTCAGTTACTCATTAATATTCATGGACAGCACGATCACCAGTTAATCGTAAAATCAAGCCAACAATGTAAACTACTGGATGAATATGCTGATCACAAACCTATACTTGCAGAAGTGAAACATTACTATCAACAGTGGCATAAACTCAACAAGGAATTAGCCTTATTACAACAAAGCAAACAACAACGTGAAGCCCAACAGCAACTACTGCAATATCAAGTCAATGAACTAGATGAGTTTGCCTTACAAGCAAATGAATTTGAAACCTTAGAAAGTGATTATAAGCGTCATGCTAATGCTCAAGACTTACTCGACACTACATTAACATCTCTACAAACCTTGGCAGAAAATGAACGCTTTAATGTTCTTGATTCACTAAGGCAGTGCAGTGACAACATTAACGCCTTAGCTCGATTAGATAATAGGCTTAATAATGTAGCAACGATATTGAACGATTCATATTTGCAACTTGAAGAGGCTGGCGCAGATCTTAAACATTATTATCAAGATTTAGAGTTAGACCCTCAAGCTTATGCTCAAATAGAAGAGCGCTACTCTACCGCACTACAGCTTGCTAAAAAACATAGCTTAACACCGGAAAACCTTGTTGATTTTCATCAAACGTTAACCCTAGAGCTAGCAGCCATATCTAGCGATGAAACAAAAATTGACACTCTTATTGATGATATGGCAAAGACTGAACAGCACTATCAAGATGCAGCATTATCTTTGTCATCATCAAGAAAATCAGCGGCTAAAAAATTAAGTCATTTAATTAGCAAGAGTATGCAAGAGCTAAATATGCCTGACGGGCAATTTCACATCGCTATCGATGCTGTAAACACTAATGATGTTAACAGCAAGCTCAGCAGCACTTCTGCTAATGGTCTAGATAAAATAGACTTTCAAGTTAGCATCAATCCAGGGCAAGCATTAGAAGCGATGAATAAAGTTGCTTCTGGGGGCGAACTATCAAGAATTAGCTTAGCTATGCAAGTTATTTTAGCAGGCAAGGTTGTCACCCCTACCCTCATCTTTGATGAGGTTGATGTCGGCATAAGTGGTCCAACTGCAGCTATGGTTGGCAGTAAATTACAGCAACTTGCCGAAAATACCCAAGTAATTTGTGTTACTCACTTGCCCCAAGTAGCCTGTAAAGGTCATCAACAGTTTTTTGTGAGCAAATTCAGTGATGGTGAACACACAGAAACAAAAGTAACGGAACTTAGTGAGCAAAGTCGCGTCCAAGAGATAGCGCGCTTACTGGCTGGCGATAAAATTTCAGAGCATAGCCTAGCTAATGCCCAAGAGTTATTGGCAAGCTAATTTACTGATACTTGCTTGCGCAAATTAAAATTAATGAAAAATAGCTTTGTATCTATAGCCGCGCTTAGTTAGTATAGCCAAGCTATCTCAAGATGGTTTGGGTATCCCCTTGCTCAAGCTTAAAGTATTATCTTTAAGCTTTAGTAATTTGTCGTTATTTATATTAAAAAGGAAAGTAAATTTTCATGTTGTTTCGCACCTCAATTATTGCCATAGCTTTATCTCTTTCTGCTTGTTCAAGCTGGGTTTATCGTATTGATATTCCACAAGGAAACTACCTTGAACAAAAAAGCATAGACAAAATACAAGTTGGCATGACTAAAGAGCAAGTGAAATATGTGCTTGGTAGCCCAGTAATAATTGATACGTTTGATAACGATACTTGGAATTATATTTATCGTTTTAAGTCAGGCCGAAGTGAAAAGCTAAACGTGCAAAAAAGTTTTACAATTAAATTTAAAGAAAACAAACTAATCGCAGCCGAAGGTGATTTTGAATTGTCAGAAAACTTTAATACCCCGTTTGATAATCCTGAATCTGATAGTATACAGCCGCAAAGTGACACCTATAAAAATGCAAAACCTAAAAGAACAAAAACCAGCAAGAACTAAGCCTAAAGAAACTAACAAGCATCTGCTGGTATAACAGTTGCACAATACAATGAAGCTAACTCTTCTTTAACGAGTTAGCTTCATCAACATGCAATTACTAAAACTTGCTAGTATCGGTAAATAAACCTACTTTTAAGTCTTTAGCAGTATAAATTTCACGACCATCAACACTAACGCTCCCATCAGCTAAGCCCATATAAAGTTTACGTTTTATTACGCGTTTAAAATCAATTCTAAAACTTACTTTTTTTGCTGTTGGTAAAATTTGTCCGGTAAATTTAACTTCACCCACACCTAAGGCTCGACCACGGCCTGGTCCACCTGTCCACGCTAAGAAAAAGCCAACTAATTGCCACATAGCATCTAAACCTAAACAGCCCGGCATCACTGGGTCGCCTTTAAAATGGCAATCAAAAAACCATAAGTCTGGAGTAATATCTAACTCGGCTTCAATATAACCCTTACCGTGTTCACCACCTTCTTCTGTGATGGTGAGTATGCGATCCATCATCAACATGTTGTCAGAAGGAAGTTGAGAATTTCCTTCACCAAACATTTCTCCTGTACCTGCTTTAATTAAATCTGCTTTGTTGTATGAACTCTGTGGTGCCATTGCCATAAGTATTTTTACCTATTTAAAGTTGTCTCTGTAAATAAATTCAAACTATTAACATTAATATTTTGACGTTATTCACACATATGATAATTTCTTGGGCGCTACTTTAGCGAACACTTGTACACTAAACAACTCTGAACAGTTAAAAAGTTAACTTTTGCTGATAAAAATCAAATTTACACCTGTTATTTCTATCAACTATCGTATTGCAAAATTAATCGGTCGGAGTAACATAGAGCTCAATAACAATGGGCGATAAAACACATTGAGAAAAAAATGGATGAGTGTGTAAAAAAGAAAAAAAAGGCAATGACCAATGCCGAAAAACAAAAACGCTACCGTGAAAGGCAAAAAGAACGTGGCAAACAAGAAATGCGTGGTTACTTATCACCAGAGGCTAAAGTTTGTTATCAGTTAATTTCCGAGCAAACTAATTGGTCTGATAGTATAATCTTAAGCAATGCAGTACGCTTAACCTATGCTGCTTATAAAAATGGGCAAATTGGTCTACTAAATAGTTGGCTAAAAAATAACGAGTTATAAAGGCAATTTCTGTTGATAAAAATATTATTAGTTGATGATCACGAACTGGTACGTACTGGTGTTAGTAAAATTCTAAATGAAGTAAAGGGCTTTCAAGTTATTAATGAATGCGAAACAGGCGAAGAAGCCATAAAGTTTTGCCGAGAAACTGAACCAGATATTATTTTAATGGATATGGACATGCCCGGCATGGGGGGGTTAGAAGCAACTAAGAAAATTCTTCACTTTGCCCCTGAAGCAAAAGTAATTATGCTTACTGTACACGCAGAAGATCCTTTTCCAACCAAAGTGATGCAAATTGGCGCAGCAGGATATTTAACTAAAGGCACTGCCCCTAATGAAATGGTTAATGCGATAAGAGCGGTCAATAGTGGTCAACGCTATTTACCTGCAGAAATTGCTCAGCAAATGGCATTGAGCCAGTTTAAATCAAATGAAGAAAACCCTTTCAGTGAGCTCTCAGATCGCGAATTACAAATTATGTTGATGATCACACGGGGTGAAAAAGTACCTGACATTTCTGAACATTTACATTTAAGTACCAAAACTATTAACAGTTACCGATACCGAATGTTTGAAAAGTTAGCCATTGGTAATGATGTTGAATTAACTCATTTAGCCATTCGCCACGGCATGATTAACACCGAAAAATTATAATTTTGTCAAATAACGAAACTATTGCCCAAGTCCCACGCTTTGATAGTGAAGCCTTTTTAAATTCAGTTACAGAGCAAGCCGGCGTTTATCGCATGTATAACCTTGAGCAAACGGTTATTTATGTTGGTAAATCCAAGCAACTGAAAAAACGCTTAGCAAGTTATTTTCGTGATGATGTGGGTTCAGTAAAAACCAAAGCCTTAGTTAAGCAAATATGTGCTATTGATGTCACCGTAACCCATACCGAAGGGGAAGCGTTGATTCTTGAAAATAACTATATAAAAAAATATCAGCCCAAGTACAATATTTTACTGCGTGATGACAAATCATACCCCTACTTATTAATCACTGCTCATGAACACCCTAAATTAGGACTTCACCGTGGCGGCAAGCGCGTTAAAGGCGACTATTTTGGCCCCTACCCTAGTGTTGGCGCTGTTTGGGAAAGTTTGCGTTTAATGCAAAAAATATTTCCTATTAGACAATGTGAAGACAGTTACTACCGAGCTCGATCTCGTCCTTGTTTACAACATCAATTAGGCCGTTGCCTTGCCCCTTGTGTTGATAAAGTATCGAAAACAGATTATCAACAACAAGTTGATTTAGCTAAACTATTTTTAAAAGGTAAAAGCTCAATGGTGATTGAGCAACTGGTGAGTAAAATGGAATATGCCAGTACTCAGTTAGATTTTGAACAAGCGGCTAAATTTAGAGATCAAATTACAACGCTACGTAAAGTACAGCAACAACAACATGTTAGCGGTATTGCTGCTGAAATGGATGTTGTTGGTTTATATCGTATAAAATCGCAAGCTTGTATACATTTACTTTGCATACGCGATCATAAAATATTAGGCAGCAAAAGCTATTTTCCTGTTGTTCCAAGTGAAACCAGCGACGAAGAAATTATTCAAGCTTTTATTGGCCAGCATTACTTAGGCACTGAATTAGCTAGCGGAAACAACGAAGGCAATATCCCTAAAGAAATTGTCACCGCCTATGATTTTAAACAAGTTGCTGAGTTGGCATCATTACTGTCTAAGCAAGCCGAATTTGATGTGAAAATTTCCACAAAAAGTCGCTCTGAACGACGTCAATACTTAAAGTTAGCCGCAACTAATGCTCAAACAGCACTCGTTTCGCGAAATAGTCATAAAGAATCTATGCAAGCAAGGTTTGCTGCATTAAATGAAGTCTTTGAACTTGCTAATGGTATTAGTCGCATTGAATGCTTTGATATTAGTCATACCATGGGACAACAAACCATTGCCTCTAATGTAGTTTTTAATCAAGAAGGTCCTCTAAAGTCTGATTATCGCCGTTATAATGTTTATGGCATTACACCTGGGGATGATTATGCAGCAATGGCATTCGCTTTAAATAAGCGTTATGGCAAACTCAAAGTAACCGATAGTGAATCATTAAAAAAACTCCCTGACATCGTGTTCATTGATGGTGGTAAAGGGCAGTTGGCAAAAGCCGAAGATTTTTTTGCCGAGCTCACCACTAAACAAGGACTAGATAGAATCCCTTTACTTGTTGGTGTTGCTAAAGGTGAATCACGTAAACCTGGATTAGAAACCTTGATTTTAGCAGGCTCTCATCAATTAATATCATTGCCTAGCACTTCACCTGCATTGCATTTAGTGCAACATATTCGCGATGAGTCGCACCGTTTTGCTATCGCAGGACACAGAGCAAAAAGACAAAAAGTGAGTAAAAAGTCAGTGCTAGAATCTATAGAGGGTGTTGGCGCTAAAAAACGGCAAGCGTTATTAACTCACCTAGGTGGGTTACAGGAAGTAAATAAAGCGGATATTGCTGAGCTAGAAAAAGTACCAGGCATAAGTAAACTGCTAGCCAAAAATATTTATGAGGCATTACGTCATAAGTAACTATATCTACTAGACGTTCCTGTGTAGAATAACAACAAAATATTTCTCCTTAAGCATTTTGCTTAACAAAAAAATTAAAATAAAAATTATGTGGACACTGCCTAATCAAATAACCTTATTTCGGATCATTTTGATCCCTGTTTTTCTCATTGTCTTTTATCTGCCTTTATCTTGGAGCCATTTTGGTGCTTTTGCGGTTTTTTGGACAGCATCAATAAGCGATGCTCTAGATGGTTATCTGGCTCGAAAATTAAACCAATCGTCAGCTTTTGGCGCATTTATTGACCCAGTTGCCGACAAATTAATGGTAGTAGCAGCGCTTGTTATGATAGTGCAAGACTATCAATCTTGGTTAGTGGCCATTCCTGCTATTATTATGATTGCCCGAGAAATATTCATCAGCGCATTGAGAGAATTTATGTCTTCTCGTGGTAAGCGGGATATTATTGCGGTATCTGAAATGGGCAAATACAAAACCGCTGCGCAAATGCTCGGTATTATGGGATTAATATGGCGCCCTGATTATGACATTCCACTTATATTGTTTTATTTACCCCACGAAGTCATTAATTATGCTGCTTATGGTTTTTATTTTATAGCAACGGTATTAACAGTTTCTACACTATTAAGTTACTTTAAAGCGGCATGGCCTGAATTAAAAGGGTAAAAATATCAGCAAATCAGCTGCTTTTTGAGCAGTCGATATAAAAAAAGTATTTAATAGTTGACTGTAACTTAATTAGATGTAGAATGCGTTTTCGTTGACAAGGCGTCGACAAGTGAAGCAGCAATAGCTGTAACACAAAAGGTAAAAAGCTCTAAATGAAGCGGCTGTAGCTCAGCTGGTAGAGCATCACGTTGCCAACGTGAATGTCACGAGTTCGAGTCTCGTTAGCCGCTCCAATTTAAAGTTTGAAAATCACTCAGCTCGTGTTGATAAAATGGCGGGTTGGCAGAGTGGCTATGCAGCGGATTGCAAATCCGTGGACCTCGGTTCGACTCCGGGACCCGCCTCCATATCTAATGATATACTGCCCGGGTGGTGGAATTGGTAGACACAAGGGATTTAAAATCCCTCGCTGAATAAGCGTGACGGTTCAAGTCCGTCTCCGGGTACCATTTCATCAACAATGGTTGAGAAAAATTAGCGATTTATTGTTGTCAAAACATTTAAGGTACGCTAGAATGCGCGCTCATTTTTAACGAAGTGAATGTGTTAAGTACAAGCTCTATATGAAGCGGTTGGTGTCAACTGGTAGAGCATCACGTTGCCGAAAGCGAAGTGAATGCCACGACTTATGTTGATGAGAGTAGTCTCGTTATCCGCTCCAATTTAAGTTTGTCGAGTTACTATCGTAAATAGTTAAAAGCTCTATATGAAGCGGCTGTAGCTCAGCTGGTAGAGCATCACGTTGCCAACGTGAATGTCACGAGTTCGAGTCTCGTTAGCCGCTCCAATTTAAGTTTGTCGACTTACTATCGTAAATAGTAAAAGCTCTATGAAGCGGCTGTAGCTCAGCTGGTAGAGCATCACGTTGCCAACGTGAATGTCACGAGTTCGAGTCTCGTTAGCCGCTCCAATCATCTTTAAAAAGATAAGTAGGCACCAATATCCTACTCTAAAAAAAATTACCCCAATCTATATAGATTATGCCCGGGTGGTGGAATTGGTAGACACAAGGGATTTAAAATCCCTCGCTGAATAAGCGTGACGGTTCAAGTCCGTCTCCGGGTACCACTTTTATTGTTGCTTTAATTGAATAAATAAACAACACACTTATCCAAACTTCATAATTTTCCTATAAAAATCACCCCAATTACTATCAAATACCTAATCGTTCAATATTCTGTTCATAAATATATTGATAGAATAAGTTTGTTTGGATACATGCAGCGTAAGTGAAAGTAATGAAAATCAATTCTAATAAATTAAATTGCGAATATGTTCAACAAGGTTACTTTGTCATTAGAAGTTATTTTAATGACGTTGAAATTGCATCACTTAGAGAAGTTGTATTGGAGTTTCATCAGTCATGGAAACAAGAAAATTTAGCATTTTATCAGGAGGAAGCATTCAACTCCTCATTAATAACCGGCAGTAAGTATTTAACGCTTGATGATAGACTCAAGCTTTTTAATTTTATCAGCTCAACTAAAATGATGAATATCATTGACGCTGTAATATTGACTACTCCTGCTTTTATGAATACCCAGCTGTTTTTTAACCCTGTTAATCGCGATCAAAAGGACTTTTGGCATCGAGATTGTCAATATGATCATGATGTAGAGATGCAGCAAAAGGTTATTCAGGAGACTCAAGTTTTACACCTTCGAGTTCCCTTATTTGATGAGCTCGGCATGGAATTAGTGCCAGGAACACATAAGCGCTGGGATAACGAAGAAGAGTTTAATGTTAGACAAGAAATAAAAGGCAGATTGAGTAGTGAAAATCTATCTACAGGTAAAAAAATTAAATTAGCCGCCGGCGACTTATTAGTATTCTCGGCTGACATGATTCATCGAGGTTTATATGGATTAGATCGATTAGCCCTAGATATTTTAGTTTTTGATTCCTCAAGCGACTTTGTCGATTATGTCGATTATGATTGTTTACCTGATGAGTCAATGTTGACTAAAATTAACGATCCGAGATTATTTATCAATACACTACAATTAAAATCGACAAGCCAATTTTACTAAAACTTAGGTTACTAGGTTTATTTTTCACATCATCTAGGATTATTCATCTTTCGGGCAATTTATGCAGCGTAATAAAAGAGCAAAACGAGAGGAAATGTCTCGCTGAGGTCACAAATGACTTTTTTGTTGTTTTTGGAAAATTGGGCAAAGATAAGAAAAACTAACGTGAATCAGTACTGATTCTTTCGAGCGACTCAAATAGTTTATTGATTTTTCGTGACCAAATTTTATGTCACGTTATCCGAAGGTCAGACAAAAAAACGATTAGATTGAATCAGTATAATTTTAAATCACTGATTAATAATAGATAAAAGTGGTTGCGGGAGCTGGATTTGAACCAACGACCTTCGGGTTATGAGCCCGACGAGCTACCAAGCTGCTCCATCCCGCGACAGGATATCTTGTACTTTTGGTATTAGATATTTTCATGTAAAAGTTGGTTGCGGGAGCTGGATTTGAACCAACGACCTTCGGGTTATGAGCCCGACGAGCTACCAGGCTGCTCCATCCCGCGTCCGAATGACCTTTTATAAACAAGAAAAGGTAAGCCGCAATAATTTTACTTCGTACTGTAAGAAGGCTTCAAAGATGTTGTCCCTGAAAACGAGGCGTATAGTAAGGATAGCGCTCAAATAAAGCAAGCGCTTTTTTCAAATAATTAACCATTAGGTGAAATGTTCTTCGTTATGCCCTAATAATGAGCTGTTTATTTACTTTAAAGCTAACTTTTGTTTATGTGTTAGCGTACTTTCGCTATAATCGCGCCATCGTTTTTTCTTAAGCCACACTATGACAGAATCCATGCAACAATTTTTAGCCTTAACCTCCCCTGGTATTGAAGTTTTACTTGTCGACGAAATTAAAAATCTTGGCGGTAAACAAGTAATTCAAAAACCTGAAGGCGTTTATTTTACAGCCTCATTAGAACTTGGTTATAAGGTTGCTCTTTGGACACGCTTAGCAACACGAATTATGTTGAAACTTGGTGAAGGTGAGGCACAAAATAAAGATCAGCTTTTTAAAACGGCTAGCTCCATTAATTGGCTAGAACAATTTAATAGCGATACAACCTTTGCTATTGACTTTGTTGGTTACAGTGAAGAAATTCGCAACAGTCAATTTGGCGGTTTAACCATTAAAGATGCCATTGTTGACCAATTTAGAGACCAAGGTTTTGAACGCCCCAATGTTGATAAAAAATCTCCACAAATAAGCTTTCAAGCCCGGTTATTAAAAGATAATGTCAGTATTTATTTAGACTTTTCTGGTCGAGGGTTATTCCAACGCGGCTATCGTGAACACTCAGGTGCAGCACCGTTAAAAGAAAACTTAGCTGCTGCCTTAATTTTACGTTCAGGTTGGCTTAACGATACTAATAAACCGTTAGTTGACCCTATGTGTGGCTCAGGCACTATTTTAATCGAAGCCGTAGCTATGGCGACTAAACAAGCGCCATCTATAAACCGTGTAACCTGGGGGTTTGATGCTTGGTTAAAGCATGATGAAGATTTATGGCAAACTCAGCTTAATCAAGCGACAGATAGCTCAGCATTATCATTAGAACAAGCAAACATCAGCAGCTTAAAAGTATTTGGCATCGACATCGACTCACGTGTATTAGCAACAGCGCAACAAAATGCTCGCAACGCTAAACTACAGCGTTTTATTGAATTCAAATGTCAAAACACCAATGATATCAATAATGTTTATGGCTCAGTTGGTACTATATTATTTAACCCACCTTATGGTGAGCGTATTGGTGAGTTGCCTGAGCTTGTAGAAAACTTTGTACTGTTTGGACAAAAACTTAAAGCGCAATTTCTTCATTGGCGAGTAGCTATTTTAACCGCCAACATTGAACTGCTTGCTATGTTAAAGCTTTCAAGCTTTAAGCGTAATAAATTTAAAAATGGTCCACTAGATTGTCAGCTAGCCCTGTATGATGTGAATGAGAAACAGCTAGAAAAAGATGCTGTAAACCCACAATCTTCTTTTGCTGAGCAAGACAGTGCCTTTGCTAACCGTTTAAAGAAAAATAGAAAAACATTAAAAGGCTGGCTTAAATCAAATCAAATTGAATGCTATCGCCTTTATGATGCTGACATTCCTGAATTTAATGTTGCTATTGATATCTACGGCGATTACCTCGTTATTCAAGAATATGCACCACCAAAAACTATTGATAGCGATAAAGCGACTAAACGCCTACAAGAAGTAATTTATTGGGCACCAAAAGTGCTTGAAGTACCTACCGATAAAGTGGTATTAAAAACAAGAGCTAAACAAAAAGGTAGCAATCAATATCAACGCGTTGATAAATCAAAGCAGTCAATTACCATAAATGAACATGGCGCATTGTTTAAAATTAATTTATGGGATTACCTTGATACAGGATTGTTTTTAGATCACCGTAAAACACGACAAATTGTTGCTAAAAAAGCCACTAAAAAAAGTTTATTAAACTTATTCGCCTACACTGGTTCGGTGTCATTACAAGCTGCCTTGCATGGTGCTAGTTCAATTACAACGGTAGATATGTCAAATACTTACCTTAATTGGGCACAAGATAACTTTGCCTTGAACAAGCTCAATAGTCATAAATATCAGTTTGTTCAAGCTGATTGCCTTGACTGGTTAAAAAAGAATGACAACAAGTACGATTTAATTTTTATTGACCCTCCAACTTTTTCCAACTCAAAACGCATGGAAGATAGCTTCGATGTTCAGCGAGACCATATTGCTTTACTTGCCGATGCGCTAAAATCACTTAATCGGGGTGGAGAAATATTTTTCACCAATAACAAACGTAATTTTAAAATGGATTTGGAAGCGTTAGAACAATTAGGGTTACAAGCAACAAATATGTCTGATATTACCCGAGATAAAGACTTTGCTCGCAACAAGCATATTCATAATAGCTGGTCTATTAAAAGAGCAGCGACAAGTTAGAAATAAGCACTTATGACAAAATACAATTTATATGGCAGCGAAGGTTGTCATTTATGTGAACAAGCACTCGCAATTTGCTTGTCGGTTATACCTCAAGAGCAGCTTGATCTCATCGATATTGTTGATCAAGAAAGCGTTGCCCATGAAAGCAAAACCTTAGTTGAATTATACAGCGTGCATATCCCAGTGATAGAAAAACTTAATCCTGAGAGTTCAACAGAAAATAAAAAATTGTTTTGGCCTTTCACCCTAGAGCAACTTCAAGAGCTACAAAGTAGTTAAGGTTTTAGCCTTAGCAAGAGAAATATTATGGAATTATTAAGAATAGCCAATGGCGAGCTTGCCTTTGGTGAAGAAAAGATTTTAGATAAAGCAGACTTAAGCGTTCAAACTGGTGAGCGAATATGTTTGGTTGGTCGCAATGGTGCCGGTAAATCAACTTTGATGAAAGTATTAATGGGCTTGCAAAACCTAGACGATGGCCAAATTCTAAAATCGAGCACCATGCAACTAGCGATGTTAGAGCAAGATCCACCAGAATCAGCCGACACTAGAGTGTTTGATTTTGTTGCTCAAGGCGTAAAAGAGAATGCCGATCTTATTAGCCGTTATCATGGCTTAATTCACTTAATTGGAGAAAATCCAAGCGAAAAAAATCTTAACAAACTAGCCAAAGTACAAGATGAACTAGAACAAGCCGGTGCATGGCAAGACGAGCAGCGCATTGAACAAGTAATGAGTACCCTGTCTTTAGATGCTGATGCAAAGATAAGTGATTTATCTGGCGGTTGGCTGCGAAAACTAGCCCTTGCTAAAGCGCTAGTTACCAACCCTGACATTTTGCTACTTGATGAGCCAACCAACCACTTAGACATTGAAAGTGTGTTATGGCTGGAAAAGTTTTTAAAAGACTTTGCTGGTACTATTATTTTCATTAGTCATGATAGAGCGTTTATTCGTGGTTTATCGACACGTATTTTAGATCTGGATCGCGGTCAATTAAAAAGCTACCCCGGTGATTATGATTTGTATATCGAACAAAAGCAGCATGATTTACAAGTTGAAGTTCAACAAAATGCCTTATTTGATAAAAAATTAGCCGAAGAAGAAGTTTGGATCCGTCAAGGTATAAAAGCGCGTCGTACTCGTAATGAAGGTCGCGTTCGCTCGTTAGAAAAACTGCGTTTAGAGCGTAAAGCACGCCGCGAAGTACGCAATCAAAGTACCATGAATATTAGCCAAGGTGAGCGCTCAGGTAAGTTAGTGTTTGAGGCTGAAAATGTCACCGTAGCCTTTGATGAAAAAATAGTAATTAATAAACTAAATTTACTGATCAGCCGTAATGATCGCTTAGCCTTAATTGGCGCCAACGGTACCGGTAAATCAACGTTGATCAAACTAATAATGGAAAAGCTTAAAGCAACTAGTGGCAAAATGCGCTCAGGGGTTAACTTAGAGGTTGCCTACTTCGATCAACATCGTGAGGCGTTAGATCTCAATAAAACAGTACAAGATATTGTTGGCGAAGGAAAACAAGAAGTCATGGTAAATGGCAAATCACGTCATGTACTGGGTTACTTACAAGATTTCTTATTTAGCCCTAAACGTGCTCGTACACCAGTTCGCGCATTATCAGGTGGTGAGAAAAACCGTTTATTACTGGCAAGGCTATTTTTACGTCCCAGTAATTTACTCATTCTCGATGAGCCAACCAACGATTTAGACATAGAAACCCTAGAGCTTTTAGAAGAAGTTGTTGCAAATTACGCAGGAACCGTTATTTTAGTCAGCCATGATCGTGATTTTGTTAATAACTGTGTTAATACTTGCCTATATTTCGATGGCACTGGGCATATAAATCAAATAGTGGGTGGTTATGATGATGTAGATAGTTACTTAGCGTTAAAAGCGCAAGTGCGCCAACAGCAACTATCTGCAGCGAATAAAAAAAATACCCAGCAAAATACACCGTCTTCCGCTAACAAAGCAGAGAATAAAGTTGCTAAAAAAAAGCTGTCATTTAAAGAAAGTAAAGAGCTAGAGGCGTTACCAGAAATAATAGATAACCTAGAAACTGAAATTGCTAATTTGCAAGAGCAAGTTAATCAAAGCGATTTTTTTAGTAAAAATGAACAAGATACCAAAAAAATATTGAACCAGCTTAGTGAAAACGAGTCAAAACTCGACCTTGCCTATTCAAGATGGCAAGAATTAGATGAGCATTAATCCCTAAATCATAGAAATAGTCATGGTTTGGAAATTTTCTCCAACAATAAATAAAGAGTTAAGTAGTAGAATGAGTATATTAGTAAAAAATATCATCGCTTTAAGTATCGCTAGTGCATTAAGTTTAACCGCTGTTAATACCAGTAACGCTGCAACATACAAAATTGTCGATACAGGTGAAGTTAGCAAGCTAAAATACACTTATGCTCAACATCAGAACATCAATGGTGATATGGCTATTTCAGGTACAGCTATTTATAATTTGCCTGTTCAATTTCAATACCTTGATGATGATGATTTCAATGCTATTCAAACCTACGCTAACGCAAGATATTTAAGCGTTCTTGCCTTAGAAAACATTGAAGACTTCGATGCTTTAAAAGCAGGTACGCCCACACCTAACGACTTAGCTTGGGTGATTAGATGGTTACAAGACCCTCAATCAGGTAAGGGATTCGATATAGAATACCAAAAATTAGGTGATACCCTTGCTATGACAAACTTAGCCGGTGTCACTGAAGATTATAATCTTTGGGATGAAACCTTCGAAGGCACTGACACTTTGACCCGCTCAACCAAAGACATTGTAAGCGGCATCACCGATAGTGGAATATCTTACGGAACGGGTACTGCTCCCTACTTGCCTTCTTCATTATTTACCGATGAAAATGGTGTAGAACGAACTTTTTGGTTAAGAGAATATGGTATTAGAGGTTTTTTCTCTTATGACCAAGGTGCACAAGTCCACCAAGTAGCTCCCTTTGAAACACAATTTGGTGGTGGAAGATCTGCAATCTTAGATGTGAATGAATCAGGAATTGCTGTTGGTTTTAGTAGTTATAAACTAGCTAAAACCTTTACTGACTTTATTGATGATGAAACTGGTGGTTGCGCTGATCCCAGTGTTGTTCCTGGGCAAATGACATTAGAAGCCTGTATTGGTAATGTGCAACTACGTACGCCTACCGACACATATCATACCATGGCGCTAAAAGCGATTTTAGATGAAAATGGCTCAGTAGAAGCTGAGCAGTTAGGCTTATTAGTAACACCACACCCTGATGATACTCGTACTTTTTCTAGTTACGCGTTAGCTGTAAATGCTAATGGCGTTGCTGTTGGTTTTGCTGATGGATTTTTTGATGAAACAGTAACAACCCCTGCAGAAGATGAAAGAAGGATCTATCGAAATGCCTCAGGGCTGATACAAAACTACCAGTTTGCAGTAGTTTATAAAAATGGAAATGTTATCGACCTTAGCGGAGATCACACAGACAAAGGAAGTTCTCGTGCATATGATATTAACGAAAGTGGCGTTGCTGTTGGTCATATTGAGAAAATTGTGTCAGGTAAATTAGTACAAAAATTCTTCTATGTGAATACTAGCGTGCCTACAGACGAAATAAGCATGGTAACTCCTGATGATTTCTTTTCAGGCTCAACTAGCACAGCTAGGGCTATTAATAACAATGACTTAATAGTTGGTGAAGGACAAATTGAAACCCATAATGAAAGTACTCAAAACCCACGTAGAACAGCGGCATTTGTTTACAATATGAATGATGACATTTTTACCAATCTTAATGATACTATCCCCTGCTCACTTCGCTTAAACTACGATATTTTAGAAGCACGGGGCATTAATGACGAAGGAATGATTTCTGCAACTGCTATTGTTAAAGCAGATCGCCGAGATGCTACCGGTGAAATAATGTTAGACGCAAATGGCACGCCATTAAAAGAAGACGTAGTAAGAGCTATTAGCCTTCAGCCTATGCCTGATGACGGTGAAGTTTGTACCGCTGAAGAAGAAAAGAAAGTAATACGCAAAGGCGCCAGTGTGAGTTTTGCTGGCGTGTTAACTATCATGGCTTTATTTGGTATTCGCCGTAAATACTTTAGCTAATATCATTATTAATGCGCTAAAGCACTTGATGAAAGCACCTTAACGGTGCTTTTTTTATTTAAAGGTAAAATTAAATATCTTCACCAATCAATCGCTTAATTAAATTTGACAAAAAACCTTACTTTTTACATTGTTTTTTCGCCTTTCATTGACTAGCTTTTACTATGAAAGTGATAATAATAAAGGAGCGTGCATTAATGATGAAAAGGCAAAAACGAGACCGCCAAGACAGGGCTCATACACGAGGTTACCAAGCAGGTATATCTGGACGTTCTAAAGAACATTGCCCTTACCAAAGTACAGCTATCAAGTCACAATGGTTAGGTGGTTGGCGTGAAGCCATAGAAGATAAACAACAAGGTTTGTTCAAATAAACAACTAAGTGATTTATTGTCCAACAAGCTTTAAAATGTGTTTGTTCTACTAAAAAGCCCAGCATTGCTGGGCTTTCTCTATTATTTTCTTTTAGCTATTCATTATTCTAAACAACTACTTTTTAGTCAGAGGATTAACTCTGCCACCGGTAGTTTTATCAGCTCGCCCTTCAAGCTTAGCTTTTTCAGCACGACGCTTTCTTACTTCTTTTGGATCGGCAATTAATGGTCGATATATCTCAATTCTATCAAGATTTTCTAAGGTAGCTGATAACTTAACCACCTTATTCCAAATACCAACTTTGTTTTCGTTCAAATCAATTTCAGGATAAAGAGATAAAATACCAGACTCAACAATGCCCTGTTCAACTGTTGCACCTGCCCTAATTGGCAAAGATAACAATTTTTGTTTATGAGCTAAACCGTAAACAACTTCAATTTGAATTGTATTATTTTGCTGCTGCGTATTTTCCATTTAAACTTTCACTCCATAAACATCTTTTGCTCGTAGGATAAATGCTTGTACCATATTATTTGTTAAGTGATTAAATATCCGGCCAAAAGCTAAATCGAACATTTTATTAGAAAACTCATATTCCAATTCTAAACTAACTTTACAGGCTTCTTCAGACAAAGGTGTTAGCAGCCATCGACCGTTTAATTTATTAAAAGGCCCATCAACCAACTCTAAATTTATTTGCTGATTAGAAACAAAGGTATTCTGAGTAGTAAACCACTTATTTAATCCCGCTTTAGCTACTAATAAAGATGCCGTAACAGAGCTGTCATTTTCAGTGATAATTTTACTATCACTACAATCAGATAAAAATTGAGGATAGGCAAGCACATCGTTTATTAATTGAAACATTTGATCAACACTGTACATAACCAGCGCACTACGACTTATGGATGGCATTCTTATTTACAACCTCTACAAAAACTTAGCGCTATAGTAACAAAACACGCTAAAAATCACATTATTAGTTGAATATAAGCAATCAATTTTGTATTAAAGATGAATTTCTCATTTAAAAGCAACTTTTTCCCCGTATAATAGCCGCGAACAATAATGGAAAAAATAATGTCAAAGAAAAAATCAAAGAGCAAATCTAATAGCAATACCATAGCGTTAAATAAAAAAGCTAGGCATAACTACACCCTAACTGACAAGTTTGAAGCTGGCATGAGTTTACAAGGTTGGGAAATAAAAAGTATTCGTGAA
>Ga0316205_10002394_pt1 | contig 19722 bp, 20 predicted proteins | sample 3monthpyrite_MG_FD_204941 | JGI IMG/M metagenome (GOLD analysis project Ga0316205, IMG submission 204941) | Microbial mat bacterial communities from mineral coupon in-situ incubated in ocean water Damariscotta River, Maine, United States -... | ecosystem: Environmental > Aquatic > Marine >... | reverse complement strand
TGGCTGGTCTGCCTGTCGGGCGGCAAGGACAGTTACACCTTGCTTGCCGCCTTGACCGAGCTGAAATGGCGCGGGCTTTTGCCGGTCGATATCCTGGCCTGCAACCTTGATCAGGGCCAGCCGGCCTTTCCCGCGACCGTGTTGCCGGAATTTTTGGCAAAAATGGCGGTCGAACACCGGATCGAATATCAGGACACCTATTCCATCGTCATGGATAAAGTGCCGCAAGGCCGTACATATTGCGCGCTCTGTTCGCGACTCAGACGCGGCAATCTCTACCGGATCGCGCGCGAGGAAGGGTGCTCGGCGGTCGTGCTCGGCCATCACCGCGATGACATCCTCGAGACCTTCTTTCTAAATCTCTTTCATGGCGGCAAGCTGGCCACGATGCCGCCCAAGCTGGTGAATGACGAGGGTGACCTGTTTGTCTACCGCCCGCTGGCCCATGTTGCCGAGGCCGATTGCGAACGGTTTGCCACCGCGATGCGCTATCCGATCATCCCTTGCGATCTGTGCGGCAGCCAGGATGGCCTGCAACGCCAGCAGATCAAGGGCATGCTGAACGAATGGGAGGCGCGCAGCCCCGGCCGACGGCAAAAGATGTTCTCGGCCCTGATGAACGCCCGGCCCTCGCACCTGCTGGACCCGGCGCTGTTTGACTTCGCGGGGCTCGTGAGGTCGGAACAATTCGAACTAAATCCTAAGAACTGAATTCGAGCTATTAACAGCCTGTCAGGCAGTTTGGCTTAGCCCTTTTCCTTGTGAGTGTCCCCCTTCGGTGCGACGGGATGTTGCCAGGAAATGAGGCTGTGTATGCGCGTATTTTCGACCGCCCGGTTCGACAGTTTTGTCTATGGATTACGATCTGCGCTGTCGCGGGTCGAGATCCTGGCGGTGTTCCCGCTGCTGGCCGTCGGCGCGGTCTGGTGGGGCGAGGCCGAGATCATCTTTGCCACCTCCGTTCTGCTTCCCGCGTTGCTGGCGCTCCAGGCCCTGCGCCCGCCTGCGCGCATAAACGGCGATACAGGCCCGTGCGACGGCAAGACCGGTCTTCCGATGCGCGAGGGATTTCTTACGGCGCTCGATCAGGCGATGAACAGCCCCGAAGCGCAGGGCCGCGCCACCGCCTGCCTGATTGCGGAAATAGACGAATTCCCCCACCTCGTCGCCCGGTGGGGGGCGGCCGCTGGCGATCAGATCCTGCGCCGCAGCGCCGAGCGGTTGCAGACATCGCTGCGGCGCGGCGATGCCGTGGCCTGCATAGGGGAAGGCCGGTTTGCCATCGCGCTGGAACCGATTGCAAATGCCAAGCTGGATCTGGTGGTGTCCGTCGTCGAACGGCTGCAACGTGCATTGTCAGAACCCGTGGCCATTGCCGGATCTGCCGCGCACCCGACCTTGTCCGTGGGATTCGCCACGCCCGCGCAGACCGATTTTGGCACCGCGGAATGCGTGCTCGATGCCGCCCTGACCGCTTTGGTCGAGGCGCGGCGCAATGGTCCGGCCGGCGTGCGCGGCTACTCGGACCGGGTCAAAACCCGGTCGCAGCGCCGCCATGGTCTGGCCGAGGAAGTGACTGAGGCGCTGAATTCCGGGGCGATCCGACCCTGGTTCCAACCTCAGATCTCGACCGATACCGGCGCGATATCGGGGTTCGAAGCGCTGGTCCGCTGGCATCACGGCGATGAGGGTGCGCTGTTGCCGCCTGATTTCCTGCCCGCCGTCGAGGATGCAGGCTGCTTGACCCGGTTGGGTGAGGTGGTGTTGGGGCAATCGCTTGCCGCGCTCAGCGTCTGGGACGAGGCCGGGTTTGTCATCCCGTCCGTCTCGGTCAATTTCTCAGCCGAGGAGCTGCACGATCCGACCCTTGCCGACCGTGTCAAATGGGAGGTCGACCGCCGCGACCTGCGCCCGGCGCGCCTGACTGTCGAAATCCTCGAAACCGTTGCTGCGGGGGGGCAAGATGACGTCGTGATGCGTAATATCGAACAGCTCAGCAGCCATGGATTCAATATTGACCTGGACGATTTCGGAACCGGCAGCGCCGCCATCGCAAATATCGCCCGCTTTCGCGTCAACCGGATCAAGATCGACCGCAGCTTTGTGACGCGAATGGACCGCGAATCAAGCCAGCAGGCCGTGGTTGCGGGCATTCTGGCGCTGGCCGAACGCCTGGGCGTTGCCACGGTTGCCGAAGGAGTGGAAACAGAGGGCGAACAAAGCGTATTGGCGCAACTGGGCTGCGATTACATCCAGGGTTACGGCCTGTCACGTCCGATGCCGTTGGAAGACACCATCGGCTGGATCAGATCACATCAGGAAAAAATCGCCCAAACGCCCCGGATCGGGCACCGCGCCGGCTGAATTCGCCTCGCATGCGGGGCCAAACCGCGCGCCTCGCCCCGCCAAGGGGGAAAAGCCCTTGACCTTTCCAGCCTCAATCTGTTGAACCTCCTTGGATTCAAACAGGGCTGGACGCGAGCACAATGGACAATCAAAACAAGAATTTCATTCTTGCGATGGCGCTAAGCCTTGGCGTCATCCTTATTTGGTCGGTCCTGTTTCCGCCCACCGATCTGCCGGTCGCCCCCGAAGGCCCCGATACCAGCGTCGCCACCGAGGCCGCCGGGACCGATATTGCCCTGACACCGCCCACCGCCGACACCGCAGCCCCGACCGGCACCGAAGCCGCACCTGAGGCCGCCGCGGAAACACCGCGCATTATCATTGATACGCCCGCGCTGGCCGGGTCGATCTCGTTGACCGGCGGGCGCCTCGACGATCTGGAACTGCGCAATTACTTCGACACGCAGGAACCTGATTCGCCCAATGTGCGCCTGCTGTCCCCCGTCGGCGAATCCGGTGCCTATTACGCGCTCTACGGCTGGACCCCTGGCGGCAATCTGGGTTTCGAGGATGTGCCTGGGGCCAACACGCTCTGGGCGGTCGAAAGTGGCAACACCCTGACCGTGGACACGCCCGTGACGCTCCGGTGGGACAATGGTGCCGGCCTGATCTTCCGCCGCACCATCTCGGTCGATGAGGATTTCCTGTTCACGGTCACGCAATCGGTTGAAAACACAACCCAATCCGATGCCCGCATGGCCCCCTATGGCATCGTCGCCCGCCATGGCCTGCCCGAAGACCTGCAAAACTTCTTCATCCTGCATGAAGGCGTTGTGCAAAGCACCGACGGCACCCTGAACGAGCTGGCTTACGACGATATGCCCGATCTCGACTTTGTGGAGCGTGAAGGTGCCCGCGCCGAAGTCACGGAAGTGACTGACGAAGGCTGGATCGGTTTTACCGACAAATACTGGATGACCACGCTGGTCCCCGAAGCGGGGCAACCCTTTACCGCCGTGTCCCGCTATGTGGCGGGGGCCGATATCTACCAGACCGAGGCCCGTCTGCCCACGGTCACGGTTGCGCCCGGCCAGACGGTCGAACGCAGCACCCGGCTCTTTGCCGGTGCCAAGGAGTGGGAAACCATCCGCAATTACCAGAACGACGCCGGCATTGAGGGTTTTCTCGATTCCATCGACTGGGGCTGGTTTTACTTCCTGACCAAACCGATTTTCTGGCTGTTGCACAACCTTAACGCCCTGATCGGCAACATGGGTCTGGCGATCATCGCCCTGACGCTGCTGCTCAAGGCGATGCTGTTTCCGCTAGCCTATCGGTCCTATGTCTCGATGGCCAAGATGAAAGAGCTTCAGCCAAAGATCGAGGAGATGAAGGAACGCGCCGGCGATGACCGGCAGAAGCTGCAACAAGGCATGATGGAGCTTTACAAGCGCGAAAAGGTGAACCCGGCCTCGGGCTGTTTGCCGATCCTGTTGCAGATCCCGATCTTCTTCTCGCTCTACAAGGTGATCTTTGTCACGCTCGAACTGCGCCATGCGCCGTTCTTTGGCTGGCTGACGGATCTGTCGACCCCTGATACGTCGACAATCCTCAACCTTTACGGGCTGCTGCCCATTGCCCCCCCCGAGGCTGGCTCCATCATGGCACTGATCTTCATTGGTGTTCTGCCGCTGCTGTTGGGTGTCTCCATGTGGTTGCAGCAGAAACTGAACCCGGCCCCCACCGATGCAACGCAGGCGATGATCTTTGCCTATCTGCCCTGGATATTCATGTTCATGTTGGGCAGCTTTGCCAGCGGCCTGCTGGTCTACTGGATCACCAACAACACGATCACCTTCATCCAGCAATATACCATCATGCGCACCCAAGGGTTCAAACCGGATGTGTTCGGGAATATCCGGTCCAGCTTCAAGCGCAAGAAACCGGACGACACATGACCGGCCGCGTCACAGGGCTGTGGCGGCATCCGATCAAAAGCCACGGGCGTGAGGCGCTGGACCACGTTCGCCTGAGCGCAGGCGCGACCATGCCTTGGGACCGGACCTGGGCGGTGGCCCATGACGCCGCGCGCATTGACGGGGCCGAATGGGCCCCGTGCGCGAATTTCTCCATCGGATCAAAAGCCCCCGGCCTGATGGCGATCAACGCGACGCTGATTGAGGCGACCGAAACGCTGACCCTGACGCATCCTGACCTGCCCGATCTGACCTTTCGGCCCGATACCGATCCGCAAGCTCTGATTGACTGGACCAAGCCGCTGATGCCCGAAGACCGCGCCCATTCCACGCGCATCGTCCGGGTGCCGGGGCGCGGCATGACCGATACCGATTTCCCCTCGGTCAGCATTGGCAACATGGCCTCGCACCGGGTGATCGAGGCACGGCTTGATCAGCGCCTGTCGGAAAAACGCTGGCGTGCGAATATCTGGTTCGACGGCATGCCGCCCTGGGAAGAAGGGGACTGGATCGGCCGCACCGTGCGCATTGGCGGTGCCGAGATCGCGGTGCGTGAACCGGTGGTGCGCTGTCGGGCGACAACGGCGAACCCCGATACCGGCAAACGCGACGCCGACACACTGAGCGTGTTGAACGAGGGCCGTGAATTCTGCGTCTATGGTGAGGTCGTCACCTCGGGCGACATCCACCTGGGCGACCCGATTGAGGTGCTTTCGATATGGAACTGAGTTTTCCCCTGGCCCCCACCCCGGATGCAGCAACCGCCGAAAAGGGCCGGCTGCTCTTTGCCGGTGGGGCCGATTTCCTCAAGGGCGTTGTCGCCATGGACGGGATGCCGCCGGGCGACCGGGTCGAGGTCTGCTTTGCCGGTCGGTCCAACGTGGGCAAATCCACCCTGATCAACGCGCTGACGGGCCGCAAGGCGCTGGCGCGGGCGTCCAACACACCGGGCCGCACCCAGGAGATCAATTTTTTCACCCTGGGTGAAGAGCGCTACCTGGTTGATTTGCCCGGCTATGGCTATGCCAATGCGCCGGTGAAAGTGGTCGAGAAATGGCAGCGCCTGCTCAAGGCTTATCTGTCGGGTCGGGCCAATCTGCGCCGCGCCTTCGTGTTGATCGACGCGCGTCATGGGGCCAAACCGGTGGATGCGGAAATCATGGATCTGCTGGACCGCGCCGCGGTGCCGTTTCAGGTGGTGCTGACCAAATCCGACAAGATAAAGCTGGTCGATCGCGAAAAGATGCTGGCGCAGGTCCGTGCCACATTGGCCAAACACCCCGCCGCTTTCCCTGAGCTTGTCCTGACCTCCTCGGAAAAAGGCGACGGCATCGAGACGCTGCGCGCCATTATCGCGGGCATCGCTTGAGCCACGGGCCGCCCGCGCGTATCAAGGTCTGACCGAAGGACCAAACCGATGAAGAAACAAACCGCCATGTCCCGTGATTACGCCGCCACCGCCCGCACCCTTTCTGAGGCGCTGCCCTATTTGCAGCGCTTCAACGACGCCATCGTCGTGATCAAGTTTGGCGGTCACGCGATGGGCGACGATGATGCGATGGCCAGCTTCGCCCGCGACATCGTGCTGCTGCAACAGGTGGGCGTGAACCCGGTGATCGTGCATGGCGGCGGGCCGATGATCAACGAGATGTTGAAGAAACTTGGCGTGGTTTCGGAATTTGTCGATGGCATGCGGGTCACCGATGCGGCCACGGTCGAGGTGGTTGAAATGGTGCTGTCGGGCAGCGTCAACAAACGCATCGTGCAGGCGATCAATGCCCAGGGCGGGCGCGCGGTGGGAATATCGGGCAAGGATGCCAGCCTGGTGGTTTGCGACCCCGCCGATCCGAAACTGGGTTTCGTCGGTGTTCCGGCCGAAGTGGACCCGACGCTGCTGCACAGCCTTTTCAAGGACAACATCATTCCCGTCGTGGCACCCCTGGGCGCGGGCCGCGACGGCGAGACCTACAATATCAACGGCGATGTTGTTGCCGGGGCGATTGCCGCCGCTTTGCAGGCCGACCGTCTGCAGCTGCTGACCGATGTGGCAGGCGTGAAAAATGCCGCCGGTGACGTGGTGACCGAACTGACCGCGCAGGACGTCGAGCGCATGATAGCTGAGGGCACCATCGCGGGCGGCATGATCCCCAAGGTCGAGACCGCGCTCAAGGCGGTGCGCGCCGGGGTGCGGGCCTGCACCATTGTTGACGGCCGGGTGGCCAATTCGGTGCTGCTGGAGCTGTTCACCGATCACGGTGCCGGCAGCATGATCCGCGCCTGAAGGGCGGCGGTTTGGACTATGCGCAGATCTCTGAAATGGCCGCCGCCAGCGGGCTCGCGATTTTTGGTGGCTTTCACCCGCAAGCCTCCGATGGCTGCCCCGATGGGGCCGCCACAATGCTGCTCCTTAGCCCCGCCGAGCCCGGGTTCTGGCCGCGCATATTGGCCGAACCCGAGATGCAGGACCGGCACCCCGACCCGGTTGACCGCTGGTCCACCCGCGTTGTCAGCGGCTTGGCGGAGGCTCTTCAGGGCGCAGCACTTTTTCCCTTTGGCGGCCCGCCCTATCAGCCCTTCATCGCCTGGGCCTGCCGCACGGGCCGCGCCTGGCCGTCTCCGGTCGGGATGCTGATCCACGACCGCGACGGGTTGATGATCTCCATCCGGGGGGCGGTTGCCCTGCCCGCTCATGTCGATCTGCCCGCCCCCGGCCCCCGGCCCTGCGATGCCTGCGATGCGCCCTGCCGCAGCGCCTGCCCGGTGGACGCATTGGGCCCGGATGGCTATGACGTGGCTGCCTGCCACGGATTTCTGGATACGGCAGCGGGGGGTGACTGCATGACGATGGGCTGCGCTGCCCGGCGCGCTTGTCCCGTCAGCGCGGCCTCAAGCCGTTTGCCTGAACAATCGGCTTATCACATGAGACAGTTTCACAAATGACCCTGACCCTGATCCTGATCCGCCACGCGAAATCCGATTGGGATGACCCGCGCCTGACCGATCACCAACGCCCTCTGAATGCCCGTGGCCGCCGGGCCGCGCCGCGCGTCGGGGCCTGGATAGCCGACATGGGGCTCACGCCGCAGCAGGCGTTGGTGTCTGACGCCATGCGCACGCGCGAAACCTGGCACTCAATCGCCAGCCACCTGCCCGCCGCACCTGCGCCCACACTGTCGCCTGGCCTCTATCTGGCAGGCCCCGCCGCAATGCTGACCCACCTGCATGCGGCGACCGGCCCGACGGTCGCCATGGTGGCGCATAACCCCGGCACTGGTGTTCTGGCCGCAATACTGGCTGCCATGCCACCCGCGCATCCGTCCTTTGGACCCTACCCGACCGGGGCGACGACCGTTCTGGAATTTGACGTTGGGGCTTGGGCCGAAGTGCAGCCCGGTATGGGCCGCATCCGGGGCTTTGCGATCCCGCGCGACCTGCCCGATCCGGAATAAAAAATGCCCCGGCCGTTGCAACCGGGGCATTCTTGTTCAGCGCGGGCGTGGTTCAGTGGCCCAAAATCTGGCTCAGGAACAGTTTGGTCCGGTCGCTCTGCGGGTTGTTAAAGAACTCCTCCGGCTCGTTTTGCTCGACGATCTGGCCGGCATCCATAAAGATCACCCGGTTGGCTACCTGCCGCGCAAAGCCCATCTCGTGGGTCACGCAGAGCATGGTCATGCCTTCTTCGGCCAGCTGGATCATCGTATCCAGAACTTCCTTGATCATCTCAGGGTCAAGCGCCGATGTCGGTTCGTCAAAGAGCATGATCCGGGGCCGCATGCACAGTGACCGCGCGATGGCCACCCGCTGTTGCTGACCGCCCGAAAGCTGGCCGGGGTATTTCTCGGCCTGCTCGGGGATCTTGACCTTGTTGAGGAAATACATCGCCGTTTCCTCGGCTTCTTTCTTGGGCGTCTTGCGCACCCAGATCGGGGCCAGCGTCAGGTTTTCCAGCACGGTCAGATGCGGGAACAGGTTGAAATGCTGAAAGCACATGCCAACCTCGGACCGGATCTTGTCGATGTTTTTCAGATCATTCGACAACACGGTGCCATCGACCTCGATCTTGCCCTGCTGGTGTTCCTCCAACGCGTTGATACAGCGAATCAGTGTCGATTTACCGGACCCCGAAGGCCCACAGATCACGATCCGTTCGCCCTGGTTCACCGTCAGATCAATGTCGCGCAGCACATGGAACGTGCCAAACCACTTGTTCATGTTGGTGATTTCGATGGCCACCTCGTCCGAGACTTTCATTTGCGTCCGGTCGGCGGCCCGTTCTTGAGTTGATGGTTCATTCATATCAAACGTTCCTTAGCGATGCCCGGTGTTGAGCTTGCGCTCCAACCATTGCGAATAGCGGGACATGGAAAAACAGAAGATCCAGAAGCAGAGCCCGATGAAGATAAACAGCTCCCAATAGATGCCGTTCCAATCGCTCGACGCACGGATCAGGTTGGAAAAGCCGATCGGATCGGAAAGCCCCACGAACACCACCAGCGTGGTGTCTTTGAAGAGACCGATAAACGACGACACGATACCGGGGATCGAGATTTTCAGCGCCTGCGGCAGGATGATCAGCTGCATGGATTGCCAGTAGTTGAGGCCAAGGCTGTCGGCCCCCTCATACTGACCGCGCGGCAGGGCCGCGAGGCCGCCCCGCACCACCTCGGCGATATAGGCCGAGGAGAAAAGCGTTACCATGATGATCACCCGCAGCATCAGGTCAAAGCTGGTGCCCGGGGGTAGAAAATAGTTCAGCAACAGCGAGGCGGTAAAGAGCCACACGATCAGCGGGATGCCGCGAATAACCTCGATGAAGATCACCGAACATTTGTTGATGATAAAGAGGTCCGACTGTCGTCCGAGTGCCAGCAGAACGCCCAGAGGCAGTGACAGGATGATACCCGTGATGCCGATCACCAGCGCCAGAAGAAAGCCGCCAAATTGATCCGAGCCGATCGCCTCGATCCCAAGGGGAACGATATCCTGCACGGCATTGCCCAGGGGGGCGGAAAAATAGAGCCAGTACAGGATCGGCAAGACAATGGCGGCCAATGTTGCCCCAAGCGAGCCAAGAAAATCCTGCGTATAGGTCAAGATGGCCCACCCCAGGATGAACCCAAGCGCCACCGCAACCGGCCCCCAGATCGACCCGCCCCACAGCAGGAAATAGGCGATAAAGGGCACCGCAACCGTCATCAGCAGCAATTTGCGCGACGCATGTTCGAACAGGATCGGTGCCACCCCGACGCCAAACAGCACAAGCGTCAGGATCGGTCGCCAATACAGTTCGGACGGGTAGAAACCGAACAATAGCTGGTGCCAGCGATCCGCGATCACCGCCCAACAGGCAACCTCGCGGCCCTCACCATAGAGCGCGTCCCGGACTTCGCGGCACTCGCTTAGCGAATCGGCATTCCAGATGCCGCCCAGAGCCCAGGGGCTGAGACCCGCCAGCACGTAGTAAATCACGAAAAGCGACACCAGCGTCATCAGCGCGTTGGGGATCGAAGAAAAGAGGTTCTCGCGCATCCATCTGATTGCACCCATCTCGGATACAGGTGGGGCTTGCTCAGCAAGCATCTCGGTGCGCACGAACGCCTGGCTATGTGATTGTGTCATCTCAGCGCTCCTGCAATTTCACGGAGGCATTGTAGAGGTTCATCACCCCGGCAATCGCTAGCGACGTGATCAGGTAGAAGAGGCCAAGCAGCAGCATCCCCTCCAGCTCACGGCCGGTCTGGTTGATGGTAATTCCGCCAAGCGTCGCGCGCACATCCATATAGCCCACGGCAATCGCCAGCGACGAATTCTTGGTCAGGTTCAGATATTGCGAGATCAAGGGCGGGATGATCACACGCAGCGCCTGCGGCAGCACCACAAGGTTCATGGTGCGCCTCGGGCGCAACCCCAAGGCGCTTGCGGCCTCGGTCTGGCCATGGCTGACGGCCAAGACCCCGGCGCGCACAATCTCCGCGATGAAGGCACCGGTATAGAGCGACAGGGCGACCCAAAGCGCAATCAGCGAATTGCGAAGCTGCACGCCGCCTTCGAAGTTGAAACCGGCCAATTGAGGACGCTCAAACTGAAGCGGGCGACCGCGGTCAACGGTATCGGCCAAAGGCGCAAGTGCCACGCCGTCCACACCGGCAATCAGCGTTTCGGCGGCCTGCGGTGAGACGACGGCAAGAACACATTCACCGGATTCTAGGTTGGACTGAAGCTCGGCGGGGCTTTCCACCGCAATGATCGAGCCGCGCTGACCGATGGCACGCAGATCCGTCGACAGGTTCACCGCAGCGGTGCGCGGCAACGCACAGATCGCAGGGTTACCGTTTTGGTCTGCAAAACCCTCCAGCGTCATGCCTTGCTCTGCACCGACCGCCAGAACCGGAAGCTGATCGCGTGCGCCGGTGGCAGAGAATGCCAGATAGACAAAAAGCGTGGGAATGAAGAACAGGCCCAACGACCCCCAGAAGACCGGCAGAATTTCACCGGTCGCCTCTTGCCGTTTGCGGGCGATGCGGCGGAATATGTAGATCAGGACCAGAGAAGCCAGAAATGCCAGAACCAGCAACATCGAACCGTCGCCCCAAACCGGAGCGGGAATGAAGATGCCGCGGTTGGTGATTGCGACGCTTTCGCCCAGAATCATCGTGGCTTCGGGATCAACGCCTCGGAAATCCCTCGGCTGCGGCGTCGATTCCGTCATTACGGCGAAAATGGCGATAATCCACAAAAGCAGCGGGATATTACGGAAGCCTTCGACATAGACCGTCATCAGACGCCCGACGATCCAGTTCTTCGACAGGCGCAAAACGCCGGCGATGACGCCGACGATGGTCGCGGTGATGCAGCCCAAAAGGGCCACCAGAAGTGTGTTCAGAATGCCGACAAGGGCGGCCCGCGCATGGGGGCTGTCATTGGAATATTCGATCAGGCGCTGGTTAATGTCATACCCGGCACGCTGCGACAGGAAGCCGAAATCGAAATCCTTGCCCAGCTCCGACAGGTTCTGGATCGTGTTATTGGCCAGCCAGACGACGCCGCCCATGATCAGAAGGAAGGCCACGACCTGAATGGTCATGGACCGATAGCGGCTGTCGTAAATAAGCTGGCTAAGTCGGAAAGACTCGGCGGGTGGTTCGGTAATTGCTGACATAGCAGAGAACCCCGGTTCTGTTGGGTAAGCCGATCCATCCGACGCAGCCTCGTTAATTCGGGCGCTCTGGTCGATCGGTCATCTTGTTTATCTGGCTCGAAAGAAAGAGGGGCGCGAGCTTGGCCCGCGCCCCTCCGTCATATCTTAGCGGAACGGCGGCGAATAGATCAGCCCGCCATCAGTCCATTGTGCGTTCAGACCGCGCGAGAGACCAATCGCCGAGTTTTCGCCGATATTGCCTTCAAAGAGCTCACCGTAGTTGCCAACGGCCGAGATCGCCTGAAGCGCCCAACCGGCCTCAAGACCAAGCATGCCGCCCAGTTCACCTTGGGTGCCCAGCAGACGGTTGATCTCGGGGTTGTTGGTGCCGGCAGCCAGTTCAGCCACGTTGGCCGAGGTAACGCCCAGCTCTTCTGCCGCGATCAAAGCGTTCAGAGTCCAGCGGACGATATCGCCCCACTCGTTGTCGCCATGGCGAACCAGCGGGCCGAGCGGCTCTTTCGAAATGATCTCGGGCAGAACGACATGCGCTGCCGGATCCTCGAAGGTGGCGCGCGTTGCGGCCAGACCGGAGGCGTCCGTGGTGTAGACGTCGCATGCGCCAGCCAGATACTGCTGCTGCGCTTCGGCGTTGGTTTCGATCGGAACCGGCTCATAGCTCATGTTGTTCGAGCTGAAGAAGTCAGCCAGGTTCAGTTCGGTGGTGGTGCCGGTCTGGATGCAGACGGTTGCGCCGTCCAGTTCCAATGCGGACGAAACGCCCAGATCGCGCGGAACCATGAAGCCCTGACCATCGTAGTAGTTGATGCCCACGAATTCAAAGCGCAGGTCGACGTCGCGGCTGAAGGTCCAGGTGGTGTTCCGGGCCAACATGTCGATCTCACCCGAGGCAAGCGCCGTGAAACGGGTCTGGCCGGTGGTGGGAACAAAGTTTACGGCGGCGGGATCGTTGAAGACGGCAGCGGCGACAGCGCGGCAAACGCCGACGTCAAAGCCTTCCCATTCACCGCTGGCATTCGGCGCGGCAAAGCCGACCAGACCGGTGGTGACGCCGCAGTTCAATGCGCCGCGCGCGCGGACTTCGTCCAGCGTCTGCGCGGACACCAAGCCAGCTGCGAGCCCAGCCACGGCAAGTGTGCCGAGAAATACGGATTTTTTCATTTTTACCTCTTCCTGATGGAACGCCGCATGAGCGTGAACCCACGGGCGGTTTTTTTGACCATTGCGGCCATTGCTATTGCGTCGAAGCTGCCGAAGCCTCTCCCAACAGTCCTTAATTGGGCAAATCTGGCCCGGCAGGTCAAGGGTTCGTTCCCGGGAAATGGCCGCCGTCCCGCTTTACGCAGGGTTAAGATGAGGGTTTTCCACTGTGCTGCATTGCCATAAATCCATCGGATTTGGCAAAATCAGTTTCCGTCGCTGAGGTCCAGAAAACGGGCAGCATGTGCGAATGCGGCACGCTTGATCTCGGCGGCCTCTGTAGCCTCTTCATCGGCCCCCCATTGCGAAATTTGCCAGTCCTCATCGATTCGACTCAGCGCCCAGGCCGCATCGGGGCTACCCGCGCCGCCCGCCACCCACAGGGCCAGAACCAGCGATCCCGACAGGGTGACCAGATCGTGCAGCGCGGTCATCGAAAAGGGCCGGAACCCGGACACAACCGCATGGTAGGCGGCCAGGCTGGCAGCAGGGTGATCGGCGGGCAGGATGCCCTGAACCACCGCCAGCGGCGCGCCATAGCGCTCCGCCGTCCAGTCCAGAACCGGGTTCCAGCCCTTGTTTTGCTGGTCGATCAGGCCATCGGGGTGGCCCGCGCGGTGGCACAGCAGATCGGTCTCGGCATAACCCGCCAGCATCGCGGCAACCTCGCCGTGCTGCGGAGTAACCTTGTCGAGCGCGGCATTGGCCGAGCGCGTCATCGGCATCGAGCCCGGGTCGATCACGCCCTCCTGTGCCTGCCACTCCGCCGCCACCGCCTCGGCCATGCTGCGCGTCGGCAGCGCCAGCAACGTCTTGAGCGGCGTGCGCACCGGGCGACCGTCCAGCCGAACCTCGAAACCGGTTTCACTTTCGACAACGTCGGCATTCTGCCAAAACCGTCTTGCTTTCCACGCGCTCATTCCAGCCCCCAAATTCGGTCAAGGCACGGCATCACTGCGCTGAAATCCTCCAGCAGATCGGCGGCACCGGCCTGAAACAATCTTTTCCTGTCGTGATAGCCCCAGGAAACGCCTATCGGGTGGATACCGGCGTTTCGGCCCATTTCCATGTCAAACGCGGTGTCCCCGAGAATCGCCGCATCGCGCGTCGCGACCCCGGTATCTTCCAGACAGGCGCGGACCATTTCAGGGCTTGGCTTGGACGGATGATCATCGGCCGTTTGCACCGATTGAAACATCCCCTCCAGCCCGTGCATCTCGATCACATGCGCCATGCCACGGCGCGATTTTCCGGTGGCCACGGCCAGCAGGGTATCGTCGCGCTCCGACAGCCTGTCCAGCACTTCCCGGGCACCGGGATAGAGCGGCGACATCGCTGCCTCACCCTCGACGCGCAGGTCGGCAAACCCCTGCTTGTAGCCCTCAATGATACGCGTTTTGGTCGCGGCCTCGGTAGTGGGGGCCAAATGGTCGACCAGAACCGGCAGGGACAGACCGACCACACCAAGAACGGTCTCGCGATCCGGCACCGGCAGACCGACCCCATCAAAGGCGCGCGCCATAGCCGCCAGGATATGCGCCTGACTGTCGATCAGCGTGCCATCGACATCAAAGATCACCAGCCGCAGCGCAGCGGTCAATTCTCGGGCTCCTCGAACGGATCGGCGGGCACGTCGCGTTCGTGCCAGTCGAGCGTGTCCCAGGTGCGTTTCATGTGGTCGGGCATCGGGGCGATCAGGTTGATCTGCGCGCCGGTGAACGGATGTTGAAAGCTGAGCGAGCGGGCATGCAGATGCAGCTTGCGGCTGATTTCACCGCCCAGTTGCGCACCCCATCCGTCGCCCAGATTCTCCTGCCCCGACCCGCCATATTTGCCGTCGCCGATGATCGGGTGGCCAAGCTCGGCCATATGGGCGCGCAATTGATGGGTGCGGCCCGTGACCGGCACCAAGGCGACCCAACTGACCCGCCCGCCAAGCGCCGACAGGACCGCGTAATCGGTGGTGGCGCGTTTGGCTCCTTCGGTGCTGTCCACATCGCGCGGGTGGATGCAGAGCATCTTTTCGCCCTCGCCGCCCTTTCCGTGACCGGGCGCCTTGACCAACCCGAACCGGATCGTGCCCATACGCGGATGCGGCACGCCGGCAGCAGCGCCCCAGTAAATCTTGCGCGTGTCGCGATGGCGAAATGCCACTGTCAGCTTGGCCGCCGCCATCCGCGTGCGTGCCATCAGCAGAACGCCCGATGTATCCTTGTCCAGCCGGTGCACGAGGCGCGGTTTTTCATCAAGCCCGAAACACAGCGCATCGGCCAGCCCGTCGATATGACGGGTCTGCCCAGTGCCGCCTTGCGTGGGCAACCCCGGCGGTTTGTTCAGCGCGATGATGTGGTCGTCGCGATAAAGCACGATGTTGCGCATCATCTGCGCATCGGCGTCGGTGATTTTCACCCGCGTCGTCGCCGGTGCGTCGATCACGTCATCGGGCAAGGGCGGCACGCGCACCATCTGCCCCACTTGCAGTCGCGTCGCGGCCTTGACCCGGCCGCCATCGACCCGGATCTCGCCCTTGCGGCACAGCTTTTCGATCACACCATGCGAGATATGTGGGAACTGGCGGCGGAACCAGCGATCCAGCCGCTGATCCGCGTCATCGCGGCCTATTTCAATCGTCTGAACCCGGCTCATGCAAATATCCCTCGCGCCATCATCAATCCCAGAACAAGCCCGAGCAGCGAAAACACCACCGACAGCACCACATAAAGCAACGCCGCGCCCAGATCGCCGCGCTCATAAAGCGTGACCGCCTCAAGCGAAAAGGCCGAGAACGTGGTGAACCCGCCCAAAAGGCCCGTCATCACGAAAGGCGACAGATATGTCAGCCCGCGATGCGCGGCGGCCACCACGAAAACGCCCATCAGGAACGAGCCGATGACATTGACCGCGATGATCGCCACCGGGAACGGGTTATGGCCCACCAGACGGATAACCCCAAGCCCTGCGGAATAGCGCAAAGAGGCCCCGATTGCGCCGCCAAGCGCCACTTGAAGAAAGGTTGTAAACATGGCCGGGGTGTGTGGCTTTGGGCGGCGCTTGTCAACCGCCCTGCCGCTTGGCGCGCAGCTTTGCGAAATAGGCCAGCCGCTTGGCCAGATCGCGTTCAAAGCCACGCTCCACAGGCTGATAATAGGCTTCGCGCGGCATCTCATCGGGGAAATAATCCTGACCTGAAAACCCATTCTCGGTATCGTGATCATAGGCATATCCCGCGCCATAGCCCTGATCCTTCATCAGCCCCGTGGCCGCGTTCAGGATATGTTTGGGCGGCGGGGCCGATCCGGTTTTTGCCGCCGCCCGGCGCGACGCCTTATAGGCCACATAGATCGCGTTCGACTTCGGGGCCAGTGCCAAATAGGCCACCGCCTGTGCCAGCGCCAATTCGCCCTCGGGGCTGCCCAGACGTTCATAGATTTCCCAGGCATCCAGACACAGCCGCTGCGCCTGCGGATCGGCCAGCCCGATATCCTCGACCGCCATCCGGGCGATGCGCCGGGCCAGGAACCGGGGATCTTCGCCGCCCTCCAGCATCCGCGCCAGCCAGTAGAGCGCCGCGTCAGGGTCAGAGCCGCGCACCGATTTATGCAGCGCGGAAATCAGGTTGTAATGCGCATCGCCCGATTTGTCGTATTGCGCCGCGCGCCGGTTCAACCGCTGCCCCAATTGCGCCGGATCGAGCGCCTCCGCCACCTTCCACGCCGCCACCTGTTCCACCAGGTTAAGCAGCGCCCGGCCATCGCCATCGGCCATCTCGCGCAAGGCGGCGCGGCTGGCATCGGTCAGCGGCAGGGTCAGCTCCAGCGCCCTCTCGGCGCGTTGCAGCAATTCCTCCAGATCACCGTCATCCAGCCGCTCCAGCACCAGAACCTGGCTGCGCGACAACAACGCGGCGTTCAGCTCAAACGAGGGATTTTCGGTGGTCGCCCCCACCAGAAGGATGGTGCCATCCTCCATATGCGGCAGAAACCCGTCCTGCTGCGCCTTGTTGAACCGGTGGATCTCATCGACAAACAAGAGCGTGCCGCCACCATTGGCACGCCGTATCTTGGCCGCCTCGAACACCTTGCGCAGATCGGCAATGCCGGTGAAAATCGCGCTGATCTGCACGAAATGCAGATCGCTTTCCTGCGCCAGCAGCCGCGCGATCGTGGTCTTGCCCACACCCGGCGGCCCCCAGAACACCAGCGATCCCAAGGCCCCCGAATCCAGCATCACCCGCAGGCTGCCCTCGGGCCCAAGCAGATGCGCCTGGCCGATCACGTCCTGTAAGGCGCGCGGACGCAGCCGGTCGGCCAAGGGGCGCGGACCGGCTATGTCGGGCGTGTCGGGCGGGGCAGTCGCGAACAGATCGGCCATGCCCACACCCTAGGCGTTTCAAAAACTCGGGAAAAGCCAATTGGCAATACCTCCCCCGATGTTCAGTGCATTTTGGTGGCCATGCTGATGGTGACGCAGCGACTTTCCTCGCCCTCGATATCCAAAATGCGGCCGGCTGGCTCGCAATCCAGACCCACCCGGCGCGCCAGACGCGGCGATTTGGCCGGGATCAGCCCCAGAACCGAGGTCGCCCCCAACTCGCGGGCCGAGGTCACCATTTCCGAGATCAACTGCATCTGCACCCGCATCCGCAGTTTGGCCGGCACGTCGCGGCTGACGAAAACGCGGCTGCTTTCCCAGATATGCGGGGCGACGGGGGCGGGGTCATACAACAGATCCGAGGGGATGGTGTCCAACAGCCCACGCTGTGCGTCGCGGATCATGTAGGTGTAGATGCCGCAGCGATGAATGGTGGGCGTCAGCCGCACACCGGCCAGAACCTGGCCAAATTCATGCACCGCGATCCAGCGGCTTGCGGGCGTGTCATACTGGTCGAACTCCATGCCATTGGCTTGTGGAAGATCCCAGTTGTTCTGAACGATGAAGGTCTGGTGACGTGCGCGCAGCATATTTGCGAACAGCTCACCGTGGTTGTGCATGTTCTCGAAGGAAAGGGTCGTGACTTGCATTGAGGTGCCTCCTGGTTGGCGGTTGAAAAACCTGCGCCGAGGCAACTGCGTCTGCTGTCATAATAATCGGAATTCCCGTGCTTTTTTCAATGCTTCAGCCGTGGTTCGCGCACCCAGACGAACCCTGGCCGATGACAGGCGCGCCTTGAGCGCGCTTTCGGAAATACCCAGCTTGGCAGCCGCTGCGGTATGGCGATCACCATCGGCGATCAGGCGAAGCGCCTCGACCTGAGCCTTGGTGAGTTCCGTCGGGGGGGCCGCAGCATCGTGCAGGGCCCTGGCGACCACTGCGATGGCGTCCACCTCCGCATCTGTGAATTCCCGATCTGACCGGGCGCACCCGATGATGGATCGTGACGTGATCGGCCCGCAGGACACCACGGCACCAAACAAAAGATCGTGCTGTTTGGCTTTCTGCATAATGCTGAAAGGGTCCGGCAATCTGATCTCGCTCCACCTGGTCTGGCCGCTGATACCGATCCCCCAAAACACAAGAGGATCGCGGAGCGCGTAGGCATTATCCTGGTATTCCTGCTGCCACTCAGCAGGATAGGTGCTACGCATGATAAGCGGTGAGGCAAACCGAATGTGAAGCCCGACGGTATATCCCATCGGGGCAAGCGCGCCTAACTGGTTAAGCAAGGATATGAGTACTCTACTTTGGGGCATGTCTATTTAGACAGGTTGTCTCAATTTCGACCGGTCGTAAAGTAGTTTTATTAAAAACAATCAGGCGAGTCGGATGTCCGAAAAGATAAATCCGGAGCTGTTCGCACGTCTTATGGGCCTTTCCCATCCGGCGCGCAGGGATCTTTTGGAATTCATGGGGGAGACCCCGATTGAGGAAGCCGAGCTTGAGCGCCTGATCGAAGAGATCGCGCAAAAGGGCAAGGTCAAGATGCCCCCGAAGCCGTCCTGACCCCCGCCACGCAAGCCGACGGCTCGCAGCACGAGAAAACCCCGCCCTTTTTCCAAAGGCGGGGTTTCGTGTTTCTCGGGGATGGGCGAACGCCTATTCGGCGGCCTCTTCGGCCTCGATCCGGGCGCGGTCGCCGGCACCTTTGGCGTCGGTATCCCGATCGACGAACTCGATGATCGCCATCGGGGCCATGTCACCATAGCGGAACCCCGCCTTCATGATGCGGACATAGCCGCCCTGACGCTCGGCATAGCGCGGGCCGAGAATGTCAAACAGCTTTGCCACATAGGCATCCTGCTTGAGCTGACTTGCGGCCTGACGACGGGCGTGCAGATCGCCGCGTTTGGCCAGCGTGATCAGTTTTTCAACGATCGGGCGCAGCTCTTTTGCCTTGGGCAGGGTGGTTTTGATCTGCTCATGTTCAATGAGCGAGCCGGCCATGTTGGCCCACAGCGCCTTGCGGTGCTCGTGGGTGCGGTTCAGGCGGCGGTAGCCTCGTGCGTGACGCATGGGTTGGTCTCCTTACATTTTGCTTTGTCCGGGGACCAGTGCGTGCCGGTCCCTCACCTATTGGGGCGTGATTGCCCAGTTGTCGGACGAGGCGTTAACCTCGTCCGTAGGTTGCGTATTGGCGCAACATCAAAAGTTGTCTTCGAACTTCTTCGCCAGGTCCTCGATATTGTCGGGCGGCCAGTCGATGATGTCCATGCCCAGATGCAGCCCCATGCCCGACAGCACTTCCTTGATCTCGTTCAGGGATTTGCGGCCAAAGTTCGGGGTGCGCAGCATCTCGGCTTCGGTTTTCTGGATCAGATCGCCGATATAGACGATATTGTCGTTCTTCAGGCAGTTCGCAGAGCGCACCGACAGTTCCAACTCGTCCACTTTCTTCAGCAGCAGCGGGTTGAACTCAAGATCATCCTCATCGTCCTGACGGCTGGCGCTTTCCGGCTCATCGAAGTTGACGAAGATGCTGAGCTGGTCCTGGATGATCCGCGCGGCATAGGCCACGGCATCGTCAGGCGTCAGCGACCCGTCGGTCTCCAGCTTCAGCGTCAGCTTGTCATAATCCAGCACCTGGCCCTCGCGGGTGGGCTGCAC
>Ga0316205_10002393_pt1 | contig 19725 bp, 19 predicted proteins | sample 3monthpyrite_MG_FD_204941 | JGI IMG/M metagenome (GOLD analysis project Ga0316205, IMG submission 204941) | Microbial mat bacterial communities from mineral coupon in-situ incubated in ocean water Damariscotta River, Maine, United States -... | ecosystem: Environmental > Aquatic > Marine >... | reverse complement strand
GCGTCAGCGCAATGGGAAAAGGGGCCAGTGACATGGATCTGTCCGACATGGATACCTGATGTTCTTGGGCCCGGGCGGGGTGAAACGGAAGCAAACGCGCGCATTTCTGCCCGCTCTGGCATCATTTGCACAAAATTTGGTCATTTAACAGAGCGCAACGCCTATCCTTCAGGCATCCGTGGGCCTGCACCATGCGGTGCCGCCCTGGGCGGGGCGGGCTTGCGGCAGACCCGTCCTTCGCCTAATTCCATGGCATGAGCCAATCGCCCGACATCAGCGCCCCCCAAACCGCGCCACCCCGAACGACGGTCATCCTGGTCGCTGCCGGGCGCGGCGCGCGCATGGGCGGCGGGCTGGCCAAGCAATGGCGGGTGCTGGCGGGGCGGCCGGTAATCGCCCACACGGTCGATGGCTTTCGCGGCGCCGGATTTGCGGAGATCCTTCTGGTCGTGCACCCCGATGACGAGGCGCGAGCGCAGGCATTGGGCCTTCCCTATGTCTTTGGCGGCGCCTCGCGCACGGAGTCGGTGCGCGCGGCGCTCGAGCATTTGTCGGATATGCCCCCAGATGCGGTGTTGATCCATGACGCGGCCCGCCCGCTGGTGTCAGCGCGGGTCATTCACGATGTGGCGCAGGCGTTGACCACGCATCCGGCGGCGGCCCCGGCGCGGCCCGTTACCGATGCCTTGTGGCGCGGGCAGGACGGGCTCGTGGCCGGCCAGGTGGAACGCGACGGGCTGTTCGCGGCGCAAACGCCGCAAGGGTTTCGCTTCCTGCCCCTGCGTGACGCCTATCGCGCCTTCGCCGGCGCCGCCGCCGATGATGTCGCCATCGCGCGGGCTGCGGGGCTGCCGGTGTGGATAACTTCAGGCGATGATGAGAATATCAAACTGACGTATCCCATTGATTTTGAAAGAGCCGAACCCGCACTCCTTAAACGTCAGTCATTAAAAGGTCAGACAATGGATATACGCTGCGGCAATGGTTTCGACGTGCATGCCTTCACCGATGGGGACCATGTGACCCTGTGCGGCGTCCGCATTGCGCACAGCAAGGCCCTGCTGGGTCATTCGGATGCCGATGTCGGCATGCATGCCCTGACCGACGCGCTTTACGGGGCACTGGCCGAGGGCGATATCGGCCGACATTTTCCACCCAGCGATCCGCAGTGGAAAGGGGCGCAAAGCCATGTCTTTCTGCGCCACGCGGTGGGCCTGGCAAAACACAAAGGCTTCGCCGTGACCCATGCCGACATCACCCTGATCTGCGAACAGCCGAAGATTGGCCCCCATGCCGAGGCGATGCGCGTCGCATTGGCCGAGATCATGGGCATCGAGGTCGGCCGGATTTCGGTCAAGGCGACAACATCCGAACGGCTGGGCTTCACCGGACGCGAGGAAGGCATCGCCGCCATCGCCACCGCCACGCTGGTGGCGTCATGAGCGCGGCGCGGCTGGTCGCCACCGGGTTCGGGCTGGGGTATCTGCGCCCGGCACCGGGGACATGGGGGTCGGCGGGGGCGTTGCTCGTCGGGCTGGGAATTGTGCATTTCATCGGCTTTTCCGCGCTTGTCGGGGCAACGCTGGCGGCCATCATCGCCGGGTTCTGGGCCTGCGCGCAGGAACTGAGGGACCGCCCCGGCGCCGATCCATCCGAAATCGTCATCGACGAGATCGCCGGGCAATGGATCGCCTTGCTGTTTCCGGCATTCGCGTTCTGGAGCATCGGGCTTCAGGACTGGGTCCTGGCCGCCTATCCCGGCTGGGTTGCGGCGTTTGTCTTCTTTCGGGTGTTCGACATCTGGAAACCATGGCTGGTGGGCCGGGCCGACCGGCGCGGCGACCCGGCGGGCGTCATGCTGGACGACCTTTGGGCCGGGGTTTTCGCCGGGTTTGCGGTGATTGTCGCGGGCGGCCTGGCGCACCTGCCGCGCCTTCTGGGTTAAGGCGATGGCCGAGGTCGATGACATCCTCTCGGCAGCGCGCGCGGCGGGCCTGCGGCTGGTTACCGCCGAAAGCTGCACCGGCGGGCTGGTGGCCGCCGCGCTGACCGATATTCCCGGGTCGTCCGATGTGTTTGACCGCGGGTTTGTCACCTATTCCAACGCGGCCAAGATGCAGATGCTGGGCGTTCAGGCGGCCACACTGGCCGAATTCGGCGCGGTCAGCCCGCAGACCGCTGTCGAAATGGCCGAAGGCGCGTTGAAAAACGCGGATGCGCAGCTTGCCGTGGCGATCACCGGCATCGCAGGCCCCGGCGGATCGGAATTCAAGCCAGAGGGGCGGGTGTGCTTTGCCCTGGCCCGTCAGGGCCGGGCGACGCGCAGCGAAACGGTCGAATTCGGCGCGCAGGGGCGTGCCGCCGTGCGCCGCGCGGCGACCCGCCACGCCCTGGACCTGTTGGCGTCAAACCTGCGCTGAGTTCACCGCCTGCCGCTGAACCGCGCTGATCCGCGAATTTCCGCCCAATTTTTCAGCACTTGCAGAATTGCACCGCAAAAAGGCGGGTTCTGGCGGCGTTGCCGCTTTTGTCGGCAGGCGTTTGCCGTTTTTACCGGCACAAACTGAACCGGAGACCGCCATGAACGCCGCAGATACCGCCTTCATCATCACCGCAACGGCCCTTGTGCTGTTCATGAGCCTGCCCGCGCTGGCGCTGTTTTATGGCGGGCTGGTGCGCGCCCGCAACGTGCTGAGCGTGTTCATGCAGGTATTTTCCATTGCATCGCTGATGTCGATCCTGTGGCTGGTGGCGGGCTATTCCATCGCCTTTGGTGACGGCAACGCGTTCTGGGGCGGGCTGGGCAAGGCCTTCCTGCTGGGGGTCGATGCCGACACGCTGGCCGGAACGATCCCCGAGGTTCTGTTCTTTGCCTTCCAGATGACCTTCGCGATCGTCACCCCGGCGCTGATCGTCGGCGCTTATGTCGAACGCGTGGGCTTTGGCTTTGTGCTGGTGTTTTCATCGCTGTGGATGCTGCTGGTCTACGCGCCCGTCGTGCACTGGATCTGGGGCGGCGGGATGTTGTCCGATGGCGGGATCTTCGGCGATTTCGGCGCCCGGGACTTTGCCGGCGGCATCGTGGTGCATGAAACCGCGGGTCTGGCGTCGCTGGTCATTGCCTATCTGCTGGGTGCGCGCCGCAACCGCACCACGCCGCCGCATTCGCCCGGTCTTGTGATGATGGGCGCGGCAATGCTGTGGGTCGGCTGGTTCGGCTTCAACGGTGGCTCGGCGCTGGCGGCCAACGGCCAGGCGGCGATGGCGATTACCGTCACGCATCTGTCGGCCGCCGCGGCGTCGCTCAGCTGGATCCTGTGGGAGCGCATCAAGTTCGGCCGCGCCTCGATGGTCGGTCTGGTGACCGGTGCCATTGCCGGGCTGGCCTCGATCACCCCGGCATCCGGCTATGTCGGCCCGGTGGCCGCGGTGTTCATCGGCTTCGTCGCCGGCATCTTGTGCCAGGAAGCGGTGAATGTCGTGCGCAACAAGCTGAAGATCGACGACACGCTGGACGTGTTCGCGGTGCACGGCGTCGGCGGGATCTTCGGCTCGCTCATGCTGGCCGCGCTGGGGCTTGCCAGCTGGACCGCGCAATTGGGTGCGCTGGCCATTGTCGGGGTCTTCACGGTGGTCGTCACCTACGCGCTGGTCAAGCTGGTTGCGCTGGTCACCCCGCTGCGGGTGGACGCGGAAACCGAAACCAACGGGCTGGATCTGTCGGTGCATGGTGAACGCGCTTACGACATCAATTCCTGAGCGCCCGAAACGAACCGGACCGCATCGAACCGGGGGGGCCAGCCGGCCCCCTTTTTCGTCAGCCGTAGAGCTGTTTCGCGCGTTTTTCAAACGCCGTCACCACCCGGCGCATGGCTTCGTCGAACACCACGCCAATGATCTTTTGCAGCACTACGTTCCTGAATTCGAAATCCACGTCGAATTCGACACGGCACCCCTCGGGCGCCGGGCTGATCTGCCAGAAGGAATGCAGATACCGAAACGGACCGTCCAGATAGTCCGTTTCGATCCGGTGCTGCCCCGGAATCAGGATCACGCGCGATCCGAATTTTTCGCGAAACACCTTGAACGAGATCACCAGATCGGCCTCCATCACCTCGGCCCCCGGGCCACGCTCGGGCAGCGGGCGGCGCGCGCGGACGCGGGCGGCGGCGGTCCAGGGCAGAAATTCCGGATAGCGGGCCACGTCCCCAACCAGTTCGAAAACCTGCGCCGGCGTATAGGGCAGGATCCGGTTTTCGCTGTGACGCGGCATGGGACACCTCAATCAATGCCAGCAGATACAAGCCGGCCCAGGCAAGCCGGCACTGGCAACTCTGCGCGTCTTTTCCTAGAGTGAGCGCGCAAAGACAACCCCAAGAGATATGCATCATGCCCGACCAACCCTATGAGATCGATCAGATGATTTCGGCCAAGCGCATTGCCGCCCGGGTCGAAGGGCTGGCCGAGGAAATTGCCGCGGCCTTCGAGGGCACCGAAAAGCTGGTCGTCGTGGGGCTGCTGCGCGGCTCCTTCGTGTTCATCGCCGATCTGGTGCGCGAAATCGACCTGCCGATCGAGGTGGATTTCATGGAAGCCAGTTCCTATGGCGACAGCATGCAATCCAGCCGCGAGGTGCGGATCCTGAAGGATCTGCGCGGTGAAATCGCCGGGCGCGACGTTCTGGTGGTCGAGGATATCGTCGATACCGGCTTCACCCTGCATCATGTCAAGAACCTGCTCCTGAGCCGCGGACCCAGGCGGCTGGAGGTCTGCGTGCTGCTGGACAAACCCAGCCGGCGCGAGGTGGACATCAAGGCCACCTGGACCGGGTTCGAGATCCCGGACGAATTCGTCGTGGGCTACGGCATCGATTACGCGCAGCGCAACCGCAACCTGCCCTTCATCGGCAAGGTGCGGTTTACCTGAGCCCTACCCCTTGCGGTGCAGATGCAGCATCGGCATGTCGCGGATCATCACCGGATCGCCGACCCGGCACCATCCGGCCGCATCGGCATTGGCCTTGACCGCCGCCTGCAAGGGCGCCGGATCGCCCCAGGTGGCGTAGAGCTTGTATTCGGTGTTCAGGATCGGCTTCAGCCCTTCGTTCAGGATCGCCTCCCACACCACGGCGGCGACGCCCATGGTGTTGGTCTTGCGGTAATCGTCGAACACCACCACGCCGTTGTCGCGCAGCATCGCCCGCGCCGAGGCCGTATCCTCGCGCACCAGGTCGTAGGTATGGCCGGCGTCGATATGCACGAAGCGGGCGGTTTTCGGCGCGACAAAGCGGGTCACGGTCGATGTCGGCCCCCTGACCACGCGCGGCAATTCGGCATGAAAGGCCAGGTAGTTGCGCTCAAACTCGTCCTGGGTCAGCGATTGGGTCTTGAAGAACCGCTTCTCGTTCGCGTCCGCCGCGTCCGACGTGACGATATCATCGAACAGGTCGCAGGCCGTGAACACCTCGCCTGGGCGCAGGAAATTGCCCATCAGGATCGCGCTCTTGCCCTTGAAAACCCCCAGTTCCACCAACGCCCCTTCGGGCTCGGTCTGGTTCTGGTGGCGCAGGATCCAGGTGAAGGCGGCCTGATCGATGGGCATGAACCAGCCCGGGACATCGTTGAAATTCACGGCATTCTCCGGTCGAGAAGGGATTTTATTCGGCTTGCCGCACGCTAGGGGCTGAAAGCCGCTGAAACAAGCCGAAAGCCGCGATTGTCGCCGATCTGGGAACAAGGCGGCGGGATCGTTTCCCATATCGGCCGGTTAATCATACCTTTGCCGTCTTTGACCCGGTTTCTTGCCTTGCCCGGATGATGTAAACTGCGGACACCCCATGCCCTGCACCCCGCAGCCCAACCCGCATCGAGGCCCCATGACCGACGATACAATCGACATTTTCGATGCCGGCGAAGCGCAGAATGATGACGACTGGCTGGCCATCATGGAGGAAATCGGCGACGAGGCCGGGTATTTGGAACCGCTGGGCGACAAGCACAGCGCCTTCTTTTCCGATCAGGGGCCGGTGTTGCTGGTCACGTTTGAAACGCTTCCGGGCATTCGCAATGCCGGTGGCGGACAGATGCCGCTGGGCTACCAGATTTCCGCGCCGCGCGGGTGGTCGTCTTTGTCGATCGTCGCGCATCAGCCGACATGGTTTCGGGACCACAACGTCTTTGGCTATTTCGACCGACTGATCGACGACGCGTTTTTCGAGGATTTCGACCGCGTGGTGTTCTACGGCGCCGGGATGGGCGGCTATGGCGCGGCGGCGTTTTCCGTGGCGGCGCCCGGGTGCACCGTGCTGGCGCTGGCCCCGCAGGCCACGCTGGACACCGATATCGCCGAATGGGACAAGCGATTCCGCGTGGCGCGGCGGCTGGATTTCACCGACCGGTTCGGCTTCGCGCCCGACATGACCGATGGCTGCGAGCAGATGTTCATCGTCTATGATCCGGTGCAGCAGGTCGATGCGGTCCACGCCTCGATGTTTCGTGGCGACTACGTGACCAAGCTGCGCGCCCGCAATATCGGCCGCGATCCGCAATCCGAATTGTCGCGCATCAATGCGCTGCGCCCGCTGATCGACGCGGCCTGCACCGGTTCGCTGGACGCGGCGCTGTTCTACCGGCTTTGGCGCGCGCGCCGTGGGCATGCGCAGTTCCTGGGCCGCCTGGCCGGGCGGGTGCAATCGCAAAACCGCCCGCGCCGCCTGGTGCAGGTGCTGCGCGCCGCCCTGGCGCAGGTCGATCACCCGCAATTGCGGCGCGCCCTGCAACGGGCCGAGGCGGCGCTGAACCAGCGCCCGACCGAAGAAGAACCGCTGCGCTGAGCCCGCGCGCCCCTTCACAGACCGTCGGCCGCGCGCTAAGGGAGAGCGCATGAGCCAGACCCTGATCCTGACCCGCCCCGACGATTTTCATCTGCATCTGCGTGACGGTGCCATGCTGGCCGGTATCGCGCCCGAATCCGCGCGCGATTTCGCCCGCGCGATCATCATGCCGAACCTGGTGCCGCCGGTGGTGACCGGCGCGCAGGCCCAGGCCTATCGCGCGCGTATCCTGGCCGCACTGCCCGGCGCCAATTTTCAGCCATTGATGACGCTCTACCTGACCGAGGAAACCGACGCCGCCGACCTGGTCGCGGCCCATGCGGCGGGGATCATCACGGCGGTGAAGCTGTATCCGGCGGGGGCGACCACCAATTCGGCCTCGGGCGTGGCCAGCTTCGACGCCGTGCGCCCGGTGCTGGAGGCGATGGCCGAAGCCGGGGTGCCGCTCTGCGTGCATGGCGAGGTCACCGACGCCGATATCGACATCTTCGACCGCGAGGCAGTGTTCATCGACCGGGTCCTGGACCCGATCCGCCGCGCCACGCCCGGCCTTCGGGTCATCATGGAACATGTCACCACGCGCGACGCGGTCGACTATGTCCGTAGCGCCGACGCCGGGTTGGCGGCCACGATCACCACCCATCATCTGGTGATCAACCGCAACGATCTGCTGGTCGGCGGGATGCGCCCGCATTACTACTGCCTGCCCGTCGCCAAGCGCGAGAGTCATCGCCAGGCGCTGGTCGCCGCCGCCGTGTCGGGGGATGCGCGGTTCTTTCTGGGGACAGACAGTGCGCCGCATTCCGATGACCGCAAGGAATGCGAGTGCTGCGCCGCCGGGTGTTTCACCGCGACCAACACCCTGCCGATCCTGGCCGAGGTCTTTGAGCGCGAGGGCGCGCTGGACCGGCTGGACGCCTATACCGGGCATTTCGGCGCGGATTTCTACGGGCTGCCCCGCAATGCCGGAACGCTGGTTCTGGATCGCCAGGACACGCCGGTCGACTTTCCCTCCAGGATCGAAACGGGGGCCGGTCCGGTCACCGTGTTCGACCCCGGATTTCCGCTGCATTGGCGCGTAAGACGCTGATTTATTGAGAATATCCGATGTCACTGATCTGAGTGACATCGACATCGGTCAGGACGGTTTCGATTTCATTGGCGACGCTGCTGGTTTCGCCGTTCATCGTCGATATCATGATGACCGCCATCGCTGCCATCGCCCCGGTCAGCACGACCCAGTCAACGGTAACGGCGCCGCTTTCATCTGTCAGGGCCTGTCGAATCGCTGAGCGCATACCTGCCTCCGGTTGTTTCCAGATCGGTTTCTACAGGCAAATTCGGGCAAAACTGTGAACCAATCCCCGGAAACAAAGGCATTGTCACGGTGCCTTCAGGTGGATGACTTGAACACTGGCGGGCGTCGGTTGGGCCAGTCTGTCGCCTGATGCCAGGCTTCGGCCAGTTGCAGGACGCCCAGATCGTCGCCGTGGCGGCCTATGACCTGCATCCCCATGGGCAGCCCGGCCACGCCGAACCCCGCCGGAACCGACACCGCCGGCAGTCCAATCAGGCTGGCGGGCACGACGACCTCCATCCAGCGGTGATAGGTGTCCATGGCATGTCCATTGATTTCAGTGGGGTATTCCGTCTGAACCGCGAATGGCCAGACCTGCGCCGATGGCAGGATCAGCGCGTCGAATGTCTCGAACAGTTCGGCGGCGCGCGCATACCAGCGCGAGCGCGTCAGACTGGCCGCTTGAACCGCTTCGATGCTCAAGGATTGTCCGGTCTCGACTTCCCAGATTGCGGTGTCCTTCAACTGCCTGCGCCAGTCCGGGTTGGCAAGGAGCGGACCCAGCCGGTTGGCGCTGGCAAAGGCGCGCAGATCGCGCCAGCTTGCCCAGATTTCGGCGGCGTCGAACGGGGGGACGATCGTCTCGACCTGCACGCCCAGCCGGACAAAATCCCGCAAGGCGTCCTCGCACAGGGCCAACACGCCCGCTTCCATCGGATAGGCGCCGCCCCAATCGCCCAGCCAGGCAACACGCCGGCCCGCCACATCGGTTTTGAGGCGTTCAAGGAATGGTTCATCGGGCAAGGTGAACGGGCGCCGCGGCTCGGGCCCGGACTGCACCTCCAGCAGCAACGCCAGATCGCCGGGCGAGCGCGCCATCGGTCCGTTGGTGGCCAGCGGGTGCAGGAATGTCTCGCCCTCGGGTGCGTCGGGCACACGGCCCCAGCTGGGCCGCAGACCGTAGACATTGTTCCAGCCGGCCGGGTTGCGCAGGCTGCCCATCATGTCGGACCCATCGGCCAGGGCTACCATTCGACAAGCCAGCGCCACCGCCGCACCGCCAGAGGATCCGCCGGCGCTGACAGCGGGGTCATAGGCATTGCCGGTCACCCCGTGAACCGGGTTGAAAGTGTGGCTGCCCAGGCCGAATTCCGGCGTGTTCGTCTTGCCGATGAACAGCGCCCCCGCCGCACGCAAACGGGCAACGAACACATCATCCTTGCGCGCGATCTGTCCGGCCAGGATCGGCGATCCCATCGAGGTGGGAAGTCCGGTGACGTTGGCCAGGTCCTTGATCGCCATCGGCAATCCGTGCAGGGCCCCCTGCCCGGGGGCTGCATCCGCGGCGCGCGCCTCTGCCATCAGGGCGTCGCGCTCGCGCAGGCTGACAATGGCGTTGACGGCGCCGTTGCGCTGCTCGATCCGCTCCAGCGTGGCCGCCATCAGATCCTGGCACGACAGGTCGCCCCGTCGCAGCGCCGCCAGTTGCGCCGCTGCGCCTTGATCCAGAATGTCGGTCATGGTCCCTCCGTCAGGTCTGCCGGTTACACGGTGACGCCCATCCTTGGCGGGTTTGGCCGAATTGGCAAGCCCGGCGCGGCCCCGCCTCAAGCGCGCCGCAACCCGTGCAGGGAATCCTTGATTTCAGCCGGCGCATGGCGTGTCCTGCCGGGCAGGAGGCCAGTCATGGACATTCTCGATCAGGACGATCTGTTTATTCCCCTGCCCGATGGCACGCGCCTGGCCGCCCGGTTGTGGCGCCCGGCACCGGTCGGCCCGGTGCCTGTTCCGGTTCCGGCGGTGCTGGAATACATCCCCTATCGCAAGCGCGACAACACGCTGCCGCGCGACGAGACCATGCATCCCTGGATGGCCGCGCAGGGCTATGCCTGCCTGCGGGTGGATATTCGCGGCACGGGCGACAGTGAGGGCACGTTCGACGACGAATATTCGCCGCGCGAATTACAGGACGCCTGCGACGTGATCGCCTGGATCGCCGTGCAGGACTGGTGCAGCGGCGCGGTGGGGATGATGGGCAAAAGCTGGGGCGCGTTCAACTGCCTGCAAACCGCCGCGCTGAACCCGCCCGCGCTGAAAGCCGTCATCAAGGTCTGCGGCACGGTTGACCGGTTCAACGACGACATCCACTTCAAGGGCGGCTGCCTGCTGGGCGAGAATTTCGCCTGGGGCAGCCTGATGCTGAGCTACAATGCGCGCCCCGCCGATCCGCAGTTGCGCCCCGACTGGCGCGCGGATTTCCGCAAGCGGATCGAAACGATGCCGCATCTGTCCGAAATCTGGTCCAGCCACCAGACGCGCGACGCCTACTGGAAGCACGGTTCTGTCAACGAGGATTACAGCGCCGTGAAGGCCGCCGTTCTGACCATCGGCGGGTGGAACGACAATTACATGAACGCCCCCGCCGCGCTGGTGCAGAACGTGCCCAACGCCAAGGCCATTGTCGGCCCCTGGGTGCATCAGTATCCGCATATGGCGGTGCCCGGCCCCCGGATCGACTGGCTGGGCGAGATGAAACGCTGGTGGGACCGGTGGCTGAAGGGCGCGGAGAACGGCGTCGATGCCCTGCCCGGCTACCGCGTCTACATGCTCGACAGCGCGCCGCCCGATGCCAGCGCGGCGACCCGCCCGGGCCGCTGGCTGGCCGAAACCCTGCCGTCGCCCCGCGTGACCGCCACGTCGCTGGCGCTTGGCGGCGACGGTGTGCTGGGCGGAACCGGGCCGCTGCACGCGGTGATCGATACGCCCCAGACGCTGGGCAGTGCGGCGGGCGAATTCTTTCCCATGGGTCTGAACGGCGAAATCGCGGGCGATCAAAGCGCCGATGACGCGCGGGCGCTGTGCTTCGATCACCCGTGCCCCGACGGGTTGGCGCTGCTGGGTGCGGCCGAACTGACCTTGACGCTGCGCGCGCAGGCGACGCATGGCTTTGTCATCGCCCGGCTGTGCGATGTCGCGCCCGATGGCGCCTCGACCCGCATCGCGCACGGGTTCTTGAACCTGCACCACCGAACCGATCCGCCCGCGCCGCTTCAGGCGGGCGCGCCGATCACCGTTTCGCTGGTGCTGGATCAAATGGCTTACCGGTTGGCGCCGGGTCACCGGCTCAGGCTGGCGTTGTCGAACAGCTACTGGCCCTTCGTCTGGCCCTCGCCGCAACGCAGCCCGCTGACCCTGACCGGGGGCGCGCTGGCCTTGCCGGTGCATTCGGGCGACGCGCCCGAGGTCGCATTCGACCCGCCACCGCGCGTGGCGGCCAGCCGGTTGCAGGCCCTGACCCCGCCACAGGCCAGCCGCGAACGCCGGATCGACCAGATCACCGGGGCCGAACGCCTCATTATCCGCGACGACAGCGGCATCACGCGCAACCCCGATCACGGGCTGGAAACGCGCACCGTGATGGTCGAGGATTGGTCGATCCACCCCGACGATCCGCTGTGCGCCGCCTGCACGATCACCTGGGAGCAAAGCTTCGCGCGTGGCGACTGGTCCGTGAAAACCCGGGTCGAGGCGAGGCAGAGCGGCGATGCCGCCTTCCTGTATCTTGAGGGCGCGCTGCACGCCGAGATCAACGACGCCGATGAAGCCCCCGAAATCTTGACAAGAAACTTTCATGCGCATGTTGCGCGCAAACATGTCTGATTGTTACAGTCGGCAGGTATGGACGTGTTGCCTTGCGCGGCGAAACCCAGGTATTGATTCGCCAGTCAACAAAAACGGCGCCGGGAACCGGCGCCACAGTTCGCGGTTTGTCATCGAACCGCTTTCAGGGAGAGACCAATGAACGATCAACTGCGCTATTATCTGGCCCGTGCCGCCGCCCGCAAGATGGACCGCCGAGCCTTCATGGGCAAGGCCGCCGCGCTGGGCGTTGCCAGCACCGCCGCGACCGGGCTGCTGACATCGGCCGTTCAGGCCCAGGGCCCGAGCCGTGGCGGTCACCTGTCGATCGGCCTTCAGGGCGGTGAAAGCACCAACTCCAAGGACCCGGCGACCTATGCCAGCCAGGTGCCGTTCATGTATGGCCGCATCACCGGCGAAACGCTGGTCAACATCAACTCCGCCGGTGAGCTGGAAGGCGCCGCCGCCGAGGAATGGTCGGCCAGCGCCGATGCCTCGACCTGGCGCTTCAAGATCCGCAGCGGCATGCAGTTCCATAACGGCCAGCCGGTCACGGCCGAGGACGTGGCACAATCCCTGCGCCGCCATTCGAACGAGGATTCGCAGTCGGGTGCGCTGGGCATTATGCGCGGCGTCGCGTCGATCACGACCGACGGCGATACGCTGGTCCTGCAAACCGAAACCCCCAATGCCGACCTTCCCTATCTGCTGGCCGATTATCACCTGATCGTCCAGCCCAATGGCGGCATGGACGATCCGGCCGGCCCGATCATGTCCGGCCCCTATCGCTGGGTCGATGACGAACCGGGCGTGCGCCACACCTTCGAGCGGTTCGACGGCTACTGGAACGACAATGTCGCGCATTTCGAGACGATCGAGATTCTCGTCATCAACGATGCCACGGCGCGCAACTCGGCCCTGCAATCGGGTCAGATCCAGATGGCTAACCGGGTTCCGCCGTCGGTCGCCGGTCTGCTGGCACGCGCTCCGGGTGTCGAGGTCGTGTCGACCGCCGGTCGCGGGCACTACGTGTTCATCATGCATGCCAACACCGCGCCGTTCGACAACAACCACCTGCGCCTGGCGCTGAAGCTGGCCATCGACCGCGAGGACATGGTGAACCGGATCCTGCGCGGCTATGGTTCGGTCGGCAACGACATGCCGATCAACGCCGCCTATCCGCTGTTCGACGACACCATCCCGCAGCGCACCTATGACCCGGATCAGGCGCGGTTCCATTATGAACGCTCGGGCCATTCCGGGCCGATCGACCTGCGCACGGCCGAAGGCGCCTTCCCCGGTGCGGTCGATGCCGCCCAGCTGTTCAAGGAAAGCGCCGCAGCCGCCGGGATCGACCTGAACATCATCCGCGAGCCGAACGACGGCTACTGGTCGGAAGTGTGGAACGTGAAGCCGTTCAGCGCCTCGTATTGGGGTGGCCGTCCGGTGCAGGACCAGATGTATTCGACCGCCTACCTGTCCACCGCCGACTGGAACGATACCCGGTTCTTCAACCCGCAATTCGATGCCCTGCTGCTGGAAGCGCGTGGCGAACTGAACCTCGTGCGCCGCAAGGAACTGTATAGCCAGATGGGCCTTATGGTGCGCGACGAGGGCGGCCTGATCGCCCCGATGTTCAACGACTTCATCGATGCCTATAACGGTGATGTCACGGGCTGGGTCACCAACCCCAATGGCGAAATGATGAACGGCTTTGCCCCGGTCCTCATGTGGTCGGCGGGCTAAGCCCGGATGCATCCGATCCTGAAACTTGTAGCCCAGCGCCTTGCGCTGGGTTGCCTTCTTCTTCTGGCCGCATCGGTGTTGATCTTCATCGGCACACAGATCCTGCCGGGGGACGTTGCGGCGGCCATTCTGGGCCAGGGCGCGACCGAACAGGCGCTGGCCAATATGCGCGCCGATCTGGGCCTGGACCGGCCCGCGATCACCCGTTATCTTGAGTGGCTTTTCAATGCGTTGCAGGGTGATTTTGGCGTCGCCCTGTCGAATGGCCGCGACATTGCCGAAAGCATTGCCGGCCGGATGAAGAACACGATCTTTCTGGCGTCGGTCGCCGCAGTCGTTTCGGTCCCGCTGTCCATCTTCCTGGGTCTGCTGGCCGTTCGCTACCGCGACCGCTGGCCCGACAGGCTGATCTCGGCCGTAACCCTGACGTCGATCTCGCTGCCCGAATTTCTTCTGGGCTACGTGATCATGTTCGTCTTTTCTGTCAAGCTGGGCTGGTTCAACTCGGTCTCGAACATCAATGACGGCATGTCGTTTGGCGAAAAGCTGGGCGCTGTCGCCCTGCCCGCCACCGTGCTGACGCTGGTCGTGCTGGCGCATATGATGCGCATGACGCGCGCCGCGATCCTGAACGTGATGCAATCGGCTTATGTCGAGACCGCGGAACTGAAGGGGCTGCGCCGCTTCACGATCATCGCCCGCCACGCCATGCCGAACGCCATCGCCCCGATCATCAACGTGGTGATGCTGAACCTGGCCTATCTGGTGGTCGGCGTTGTGGTGATCGAGGTGGTTTTCGTCTATCCCGGCATGGGGCAGTATCTGGTTGACCATGTCTCCAAGCGCGATGTGCCCGTGGTTCAGGCCAGCGGACTGATCTTTGCCACCATCTATATCGGCCTCAACCTGTTGGCGGATATCATTTCGATCCTGTCCAACCCCAGACTGAGGCATCCGAAATGAAGGGAATCCCGATTTCCGCCCTTCTGGGCCTGTTCTTCACCGTGCTGTATTTCCTGGCGGCGATCCTGGCGCCGTGGATCGCGCCTTACGGAATGTCCGAGATCGTCGGCGATGTGTGGGAACCCGCGTCGACCCAGTTCTGGCTGGGCACCGACAATCTGGGCCGCGACCTGCTGACCCGCCTGATTTACGGCGGCCGCAACACGATCTTCGTGGCCACCATGGCCACCGCGCTATCCTTCTCGCTGGGGGCGATCCTTGGCTTTTCCGCTGCCGTCTATGGCGGCTGGGTCGATCAGGTGATGGCCCGGCTCAACGATCTGGTCATGTCGATCCCGACGCTGATCTTCGCGCTGGTGGTGCTGTCGGTCATGCCGGTCACGCTGACGGTGCTGATCCTGGTCATGGGGCTGCTGGATTCGACCCGCGTGTTCCGGTTGTCGCGTGCCGTGGCGGTGGACATCAACGTCATGGATTATGTCGAGGCCGCGCGGTTGCGCGGTGAAGGGCAGCGCTGGGTGATCTTCCGCGAGATCCTGCCCAACGCCCTGTCGCCGCTGGTGGCGGAACTGGGCCTGCGGTTCATCTTTGCCATCCTGTTCATCTCCACCCTTTCCTTCCTGGGGCTGGGCATCCAGCCGCCCGAGGCCGACTGGGGCGGGATCGTGAAGGAAAACCGCGAAGGCATCGTCTACGGCATCCCCGCCGCGCTGTGGCCGGCGGTCGCCATCGTGACCTTGTCGATTTCCGTGAACCTTGTGGCTGACTGGGTGCTGAACCGCACCACCAGCCTGAAAGGAGGCCGTGGTGCCTGATCCGCTTCTGACTATCAACAACCTGCGGATCGAGGCCACGATCTACGCGCCCGGCGAAAAACCCCGCGATGCGATGATCGTCGATGACGTGTCGTTGACGCTGGAAAAGGGCAAGGTTCTGGGGCTGATCGGCGAATCCGGGGCGGGCAAGTCCACCATCGGATTGTCGGCGCTGGCCTATGGGCGTGGCGGCATCCGGCTGACGGGCGGCACCATCACGCTGAACGGGCGCGAGATCCGGCTGGCCGATGCGGCCACGCTGCGCTCGCTGCGCGGGCGCGAGGTCACCTATGTCGCGCAATCCGCCGCCGCCGCCTTCAACCCGGCCAAGAAACTGATGGAACAGGTCACAGAGGCCACGCTGCACCACGGATTGGTCAGCAAGTCCGAGGCCGAGGCGCGCGCCGTGGAATTGTTCCGCACGCTGTCACTGCCCGATCCCGAAACCTTCGGCGACCGGTATCCGCATCAGGTGTCGGGCGGGCAGTTGCAGCGCGCGATGACCGCCATGGCGCTGTGCCCGCACCCCGATCTGGTGATCTTCGACGAACCGACGACGGCGCTGGACGTGACCACCCAGATCGACGTTCTGGCGGCGATCAAGTCGGCCATCACCAGGACCGGTGTCGCGGCGATGTATATCACCCATGATCTGGCGGTCGTGGCGCAGGTGTCGGATGACATCATGGTGCTGCGCAACGGCCAGATGGTGGAATGCGGCAGCGTCCAGCGGATCATCGAAGACCCGCGCGAGGAGTATACGCAGGCGCTGATTTCGGTCCGACGCATCGACCACAAGGAAAAGAAGCCCACCGACACTCCGCTGATGACGGTCGAGAACATCTCGGCGCGGTATGGCGCGATGGGGGTGGATGTGCTGTCGGATGTGTCGGTCGAACTGTATCCAGGCCAGACCCTGGCATTGGTCGGTGAATCCGGCTCGGGAAAGTCGACCATGGCGCGGGTCATCACCGGCCTGCTGCCGCCGCGCGTGGGGCAGATCACCTTTGACGGCAAGCCTCTGCCCGGCGCGCTCAAGGACCGCTCGCGCGAGGAATTGCGCCAGTTGCAGATGATCTACCAGATGGCGGATGTGGCGATGAACCCGCGCCAGACGGTCGCCACGATCATCGGCCGCCCGCTGGAATTCTACTTCGGGCTGCGCGGTCGCGAGCGTGACAAGCGCGTGCAGGAATTGCTGGACGCCATCGAACTGGGCGAAGGCTTTGCCGACCGCTATCCGGCGGAACTGTCGGGCGGGCAGAAGCAGCGTGTCTGCATCGCCCGGGCGCTGGCCGCCAAGCCCAAGATGATCATCTGCGACGAAGTCACGTCGGCGCTGGATCCGTTGGTTGCCGACGGGATCCTGAAGCTGCTCCTGAATCTTCAGGCGCGCGAAGGGGTGGCCTATCTGTTCATCACCCATGACATCGCTACGGTGCGCGCCATCGCCGACAGCATCGCCGTTATGTATCAAGGCAAGGTGCAGCGCTACGGCGTGAAAAGCACCGTTCTGGCGCCACCCTTCGACGACTATACCGACTTGTTGCTGTCGTCGGTTCCCGAGATGGAGCTGGGATGGCTGGAGCGCGTGCTGGAACATCGCAAAATGGAAAGCGCCGGGAACTGAACCCGCGGCAGGGTTCGGTCTGGTGCGCGTGGGCGGGCTGTCTGTAAGGGTGGCCCGGGTTGCGGCGTGAAGGTAGCAGGGCGGGGTGACCGACGGGGCGGATTGCATGGCGCGGTCAGCCCCGGTATGGAAGGCGACAACAACCCGAGGTTCCCATGTCCGACCCCGCCGCCGATCCGCGCCCCGACCATCCACAGCTTTACCTGATCTCGCCCCCCGTCTTTGACCCGCAAGCCTTCGCGCCCCAGCTTGCCCGCATTCTCGACGCTCTGCCGGTGGCCTGCCTGCGCCTGTCGCTGGCCAGCAGCGACGAGGACGCCATTGCCCGGGCCGCCGATGCGCTGCGTGGCGTCGCCCATGAGCGCGACATCGCCATCGTCATCGACCGCCATGCCATGCTGGCCGAGCGTCTGGGGCTGGACGGCGTGCATCTGCCGGTCGGTATGCGCGGCGTGCGCAAACTGCGCGAAACGATGGGGGCCGACGCGATCATCGGCGCGGGTTGCGGCACTTCACGCCACGACGGGATGAGCGCCGCCGAGGCGGGCGCGGATTACGTCAGCTTCGCCCCGCTGGGCGCGACGCCGCTGGGCGATGGCGAAACCGTGGATTATGAGATTTTTGCCTGGTGGTCCGAGGTCATCGAAGTGCCGGTCGTCGCCGAAGGCGCGCTGACCCCGGACCTGATCGCGCGATTCGCGCCGGTGACCGATTTCTTCGCCATCGGGGACGAGATCTGGAATGCCGAGGATCCGCTTGCCGCGCTGAAAACCCTGATCGCGCCGATCGGGCCGTAGGCAACAAGGCGTTTCGAAACGCCTTGCAGCACCCGTTCCGCGCTTACCGCGATTGCAGTGGCGCGCCGCCCGTGGCAAGGCCCGCCCCCCTTGGCGCGCCGACGGGCGCGCGCGCAAGAGTTTTCGAAAACTCTTGCCCCCTTGCGCCAGCCGTGGCCGCCCGCGCCGACCGGAACCTTCTCAGCTGTCGCGCATCACGCCCCCGGGCAGGCCCGACGCCAAGGCGCCGCGCACGGTCTCGCCACAGGCGCGCGCCAGCGTTTTGCGGCTGGTGTGGTCGGACACCGGCACCGGCGCATGAAACACCAGGCCGACACGCCCCTGCCGCACCTGCCCCAGCACCTGCAACAAATGCGCGCCAAACGACAACTCCCCCCACCAGCCATAGAAGCGTTCGTCGCGCCCCGGCGGGGCGCGGTAGATCAGCGTCACCGGCTGGATGGACAGGATTTCAGACAGGCCAGGCGCAAAGAAGGCCGCGAACAGGGTCGGTTTGAAGAGCAACACCCGCACCCCGTCCGAATTCGTGCCCTCGGGGAAGAAGCACAGGTGGTGGCCAACGCGCAGCCGCGCCTCGAAGATCTCTTTTTGCAGCCGTGCGTCACGGGCGTCGCGGCGGATGAACACCGTCCCCGTGGCACGCGCCAGCCAGCCGATCCCGGGCCATCCCGCAACCTCGGATTTCGACACGAAATAAAGTCGCTGCGGCGCGTTGAGCACGAAGATATCGAGCCAGCTCACGTGATTGGCCACCACCGCGCCGCGCTGCTTCATGGGTGTGCCCGTGACCTCCAGCCGGATCCACATGATCCTCAGCGCGCCCTTGCACACCGCCTGGGTGATGAACGGCGTCAGCGGCCGGCGCAGGCCAAAGACCGGGCGCTCGATCAGGCGCAGGGAAAGATGGATCAACAGCCCGCCGAACACCCAGACGCCCAGCACCGGCAGACGCCAGGCGATCATCAGCCAGTTGGCCGGGCAAAGCGGAACCGGGGGCGCCTCGCCCTCGGGCGAGATCCAGGCCGGGTCAGGCGCGCGGGTTCTTTCTGGTGTAGAAGTCAACGGCTCTCTCGGACATGGTGGCGGTGTCCAGGATCAGACACACATCGATGGTATTGAAGTCGTGGTCGATATAGGCGCCATCGCCGACAAACCCGCCCAGTCGCAAATAGGCGCGGATCAGGGGTGGGATGGCGGACAGGGCCGCGGATCTGTCGATCTGCGCTGCGGGCAACAGATCCATGTCAAGCGCGCGCTCGGTGAGCGCCGTGACGCGCAAACCCGGTGGCGCGAGATGATGCGCGTGCAGCCAGCTGAGCGCCATGGCATGGGCCGACACATCGGTGCCGTGAAACGAGGCGACGCCGAACAGGATCTGCAAATCCCGCTCGATCACATAGCGCGCCAGCCCGTTCCACAGATGCAGCATCGCCGCGCCGCGCCGGTGGTCGCGATGGACGCAGGAGCGCCCCAGCTCCACCAGTCTGCGCCCTGAACGGCGCAGCGGCGACAGATCGAACTCGACATCCGAATAGAAGCTTCCCAGCGTATCCGCCCGGTCGTGCGGCAGCAACCGGTAGACACCGACCACGTGATCCTGATCCGCCGCGTTCCGGCGGCGGTCGATCAGCAAGAGGTGGTCAAAATACGGATCCAGATCATCGCGTTCAAGCCGGTTGTCATGGTCCACGCTCAGCCCGCGCGCGCCCAATTCCTCGACAAAGACACTGTAGCGCAGCCGCTGCGCCGCGATGCGATCATCCGCATCCTGCGCAAGCCGCACGCCATAGCCCGGATCAGAGCCAGAGCCTGTGCCAAAGTCAGGACCAGAGACGGCGGGTTTCATCGTGGACCGGTTCATCACTTGTTTACCATTGTCCTTCACATAGGGGGACAGCCCTGCCCCCGCAACGCCAATGATCTTGACTCGCGCACAGGTTGTTTACTACGCTTGGGCTCGCGCCTATTCGCCAATCACCCACTCCAGGTTGATCACCCGTGTATCC